>TARA_R110001583_G_scaffold90144_3_pt1 | contig 124967 bp, 125 predicted proteins | sample TARA_R110001583 | Tara Oceans TARA_R110001583 (sample SAMEA4398432) | marine metagenome | biome: Polar Biome; feature: [MES] marine water layer (ENVO:01000295) within the mesopelagic zone...; material: water (ENVO:00002006), including particulate matter (ENVO:01000060) such...
CACCGCACGTCAAAGAACACTGAACACAGTGTCCTAGGTCATTCGCCCGGCTATCCCACCCCCCCTAAACTGCATTTCATCAACGATCGCGCAAACGGCCAGCCCCGCATCGCGATGCCCGAGTTAACACCAAAGGAAGCGCGCCCATGTCACACCACCCGTCGCACACGAACAAGACCTTCGGTCCCGACGCCGATGCCGATGAGACCCAGGACTGGCTCGACAGCCTCGCTGAAGTGGTCGAACGCGACGGACTCGGTCGCGCCGAATACCTGCTCGATCGCCTGATCGAATCCGGCCGCCGCGCGGGCGGACGCTTCCACACCCGGCACACCACGCCGTACCGCAACACCATTGGCGTGGATGCGCAGCCGCCCTACCCCGGCGATATCGACATGGAAGCCCGGATCACGGCCATCCACCGCTGGAATGCGCTGGCCATGGTGTCGCGCGCCAACAAGGCGCATGCCGAGCTTGGCGGCCATATCGCGACCTATGCTTCAATTGCGGATCTTTTCGAGGTCGGCTTCAACCACTTCTTCCGCGGCCGCACCGACACCCATCCGGGCGATCTGGTCTATTTTCAGGCGCACGCCTCACCGGGTGTGTATGCACGCGCCTTCCTCGAAGGGCGCCTGTCCGAGGACCGCCTCGAACACTTCCGCCGTGAAGTCTCAGGAGGCATCGGCCGCGGCCTGTCGTCCTATCCGCACCCGACGCTGATGCCTGATTTCTGGCAGTTCCCGACCGGCTCGATGGGACTCGGCCTGATCAGCGCGATATACCAGGCGCGCTTCCAGCGCTACCAGGAACACCGCGGCATTGCCGCGCCGAGCGATCGCAGGGTGTGGGCATTCGTCGGCGATGGCGAGATGGACGAGCCCGAGTCGCTGGCAGGCATTTCGCTGGCCGCACGCGAGCAGCTCGACAACATGGTGCTGGTGGTCAACTGCAACCTGCAGCGCCTCGACGGCCCGGTGCGCGGCAACGGCAACGTGGTGCAGGAACTCGAGACGCTGTTTGCCGGCGCGGGCTGGAACGTGATCAAGTGCCTGTGGGGCAGCAACTGGGACGTGCTCTTTGCCCGCGACCGCGAGGGCTGGATTCTGAAGCGCATGGCCGAAGCCGTGGATGGCGAGTTCCAGAAGCTCTCCGCCACGGACGGTCACTACAACCGCGAGCATTTCTTCTCGCGCTATCCCGAGCTGGCAGCGCTGGTCGCGAACATGTCCGACCACGAGATTGACGCGCTCAAGCGCGGCGGTCACGACCCCAGCAAGGTCTACGCTGCCTACGCCGCGGCCGTGGCCCATCGCGGCCAGCCGACGGTGATTCTTGCGCAGACCACCAAGGGCTACGGCATGGGGGCCTCAGGTCAGGGCGCCAATACCTCGCACCAGACCAAGAAGCTCGCCCGCGCCGACCTCGAACGCTTCCGCGAGCGCTTCGGGCTGCCGCTGTCCGACCAGGATCTAGACGAGCTGCGCTACTTCCATCCGGGCGAGAACAGCCCTGAGGTGAAGTATCTGCAAGCGTGCCGTGCTGCGCTCGGCGGCTACGTGCCTTCGCGCAGCCGGGAGGCGCAGCCGATCGCCCTGTCACAACCCGATATCTACGTGCCCTTCCATACCGACTCGGGCGAGCGTGAAATCTCGACCACGATGACGCTGGTGCGCCTGCTCAACAAGCTGATGCGCGACAGCCAGCTCGGCCCGCGCATCGTGCCGGTGGTCGCCGACGAGGCCCGCACCTTCGGCATGCAGGACATGTTCCGCCAGTTCGGCATCTACTCGCCCTGGGGGCAGCAGTACACGCCGCAGGACAGCGATCAGCTCGCGTTCTACCGTGAGGACGTCAAGGGCCAGATTCTGGAGGAAGGCATCTCCGAGGCGGGCTCGATGGCCTCCTGGATCGCCGCCGGCACGGCCTACTCGCACAGCAACGAGCCGATGCTGCCGTTCTACATCTTCTACTCGATGTTCGGCTTCCAGCGCGTCGCCGACCTGATCTGGAACGCAGCCGATTCGCAGGCGCGCGGTTTCCTGCTCGGCGCCACTGCCGGACGCACCACGCTGTCGGGCGAAGGCCTGCAGCACGAGGACGGCCAGAGCCACATCTACGCGGCGACGATTCCGACCTGCCGCGCCTACGATCCGGCCTACGGCTACGAGGTGGCGGTGATCGTCGAAGACGGCGTGCGCAAGATGATGAGCGAGGCCGACAACGGCTTCTACTACATCACCCTTTACAACGAGAACTATCCGCAGCCGGCCATGCCGGTCGGTGCCGAAGAAGGCATCCGTCGCGGCCTCTATCGCCTGCGCGGCAGCGCGGCCGACGACCGGCCGCGTGCCCAGCTCATTGGCAGCGGCAGCATTCTGCGTCAGGTCATCGCTGCGTCCGATCTCCTCGAGCAGGAATTCGGCATCGCCACCGACGTGTGGAGTGCAACCAGCTTTGGCGAACTGCGCAAGGACGGCATCGACTGCGACCGCTGGAACCTGCTGCACCCCGAGGCAACGCCGCGCGAACCCTGGGTCACGACCCAGCTCGCCGGTGGTGGCCCGGTGGTGGCTGCCACGGACTTCGTTCGCAGCTATGCCGACCTGGTTCGCAACTGGGTTCCTGGCCGCTACACCGTGCTCGGCACCGACGGCTTCGGTCGCTCGGACACCCGGGTGGCCCTGCGCGACTTCTTTGAAATCGATGCACGCTACATCGCCCTCGCCACGATCCAGAGCCTGGTCGCCGAAGGCGCCCTGCCCGCGGACAGCCTGAAGGGGCTGCTCGAGCGCCTTGGCATCGACGCCGACAAACCCAGCCCGCTCGGCTACTAAGCCGCAATTCGACATCAGGAAACCGTTATGACCCAAGCCCTGGAAATATTTGTCCCGGACATCGGCGACTACAACGACGTGCCGGTGATCGAAGTGCTGGTGCAAGCTGGCGATTCGATCAGGGCCGACGAACCCATCGTCACCCTGGAGTCGGACAAGGCCACGATGGACGTGCCGTCTCCGCATACCGGCATCGTGCGCGAAGTACGGGTGAAGGTGGGCGACCGCCTGTCCAAAGGCAGCCTGCTGATCACGATGGACGCCTCCGCTGACGGGGCCGCCGCGCCCGCGCAAACGGACGCCCCCACAGCGCCGGCGAGCACACCCGCAGCGCCAGCGCCCGCGGTCGCAGCGCCGTCCGCGCCAGCCACGTCATCAGCGCAGGCCGCCGTGCCCGCACCGCCCCTTCCGGCGGGCGGCAAGGTGCACGCCAGCCCCTCGGTTCGTCACTACGCGCGCGAACTTGGCGTCGACCTCGCAACAGTGCGCCCCAGCGGGCGCAACGGCCGGATCACGCGGGAAGATGTGAGCGCTCACATCAAGGCCTCGATGCAGTCCGGCATCGTGCCGGGCAAGACACCGGCAGCAGCCAGCGCAGGCAGTGGGCTCGACCTGCTGCCCTGGCCCAAGGTCGATTTCGCGAAGTTCGGCCCCGTGGAATCGATGCCGCTGTCGCGCATCAAGAAGATCTCGGGCGCCAACCTGTCGCGCAACGCCATCGTCATCCCTCACGTAACCAACTTCGACGAGGCCGACATCACCGACCTCGAGGCCTTCCGCATCGCCCTCAACTCGGAAAACGAGAAAAGCGGCAAGAAGCTCACCATGCTCGCCTTCCTGATCAAGGCCTGCGTTTCGGCCCTGAAGGCATTCCCCGAGTTCAATGCCAGCCTCGACGGCGAGAACCTCGTCTACAAGCGCTACTTCCATATCGCCTTCGCGGCCGATACGCCCAACGGCCTCGTCGTGCCGGTGATCCGCGACGCCGACCGCAAGGGCCTCCACGACATCGCGGCAGAGGCTGCCGCGCTTGCGAAGAAGGCACGCGACGGCAAGCTCGGCCCCGCAGACATGTCGGGCGGATGCTTCACCGTATCGAGCCTCGGCGGCATCGGCGGGACCGGATTCACGCCCATCATCAATGCCCCCGAAGTCGCAATTCTCGGCGTCACGCGTGCGCAGACGAAACCGGTCTGGGACGGCAAACAGTTCGTGCCGCGCCTGATCCTGCCCCTGTGCCTGTCATGGGATCACCGCGTCGTCGACGGGGTGCTCGCCGCGCGCTTCCTCGTGCATCTGCAACGCATACTCGGCGATTTTCGGCGTATCAGCCTGGACGGCTGAGTACGCCGGGAAGCTGCCTCGCGTTGCTGCACTGCGGCCCACGTTCATGGTGGGCCGCAGTGCAGTCGTGGTCAGGACAGAATCCCCCCCTTCGCATGCGTTAAGGCGCCAAATGGGCGCGCAAGGGGCGATGAAACAGCCCACGCTCGCGACAGAAGTGGTCAGTGCAGATCGGGGCAAGGCGACTGCTGTGAGGCAGCACAGGCCGGAACGGGTCTGTTTGAATACGATGAGCATCCCGGGCGCACAACGCGAACTTGGATGGCGGATACATAATATTTATAATTACATGAAACGTGACCTGCATCAAAGCAATTAGAATCCGGCAGGGATAAAAACATGTACGGGACAAACAACATCAAGGCGCCATGAAGAGCCATACAAACGAAAACATTCTTCCAGCCAATCCGCGGTTTCATTTGCCGCGTGGCGACGGGCTTTTTCAGCCCATTGCTTTTGCATTCGTCACCGAGCAGATGCATCAGGCCATCTTGCTCGAGCGCAGGGCAATACTCGATGCAACGCCGCCTCAGAACCGGGCCAGTCAGCAAAAACTGCTGGATCGCTACGATCCCAAAGCCAGCGCGCAGGCGTTCGAAGGCGTTCTTGGCCTGTTCGGGATTTCCAGGGGCAAATAGTCCGGGGTGACCCCAGTTGGTCCGCACCGACAGTCAGGCGAGCAAACACCTGCTCGCCTTTCGTCTCTCTCCCACCTTTCCCTGCAAGCCGCCTGACACCAGCCACAGCTGCACGGCATCCGCGTTGCGGATGAATCGGCACTGAGCACCCGCACAAGCCAGCAATCTGCCGCACCCGATCCGTATCGATAGCGACACGGCTTCAAGGCCGGTGACGTTGCACCCTTAAAGCTGCATGTAAAATATTGCTTTATTCCCGGCAGCGCTTTACCATAAAGCCACATTCCATGCACACCTTGAGTGTGCATCGTCAGACCCGGCTCGACCCTCGTTCCAGCGCAGATGCGCGAGGCATGGTGGCGCGGCAGCGGCGCCGCCCGACAGGGGCCGCTGGGCGGTATTGTGAGGAGGCGCGACATGATTACCATCGCAGAGCCCGAAACGAGACCCACGGGCCAAGACGCAACCGACAAATGGACAAACGAGCGGGTCACGTGGATTCACTACTGGACGCCGACCTTGCTGTCTTTTCGCACGACCCGGTACCGCGCTTTCCGCTTCACGCCCGGGCACTATGCCCGGCTTGGACTCGGCACAGCGGACAACCTCGTCTGGCGCCCCTACTCGCTGGTGTCGGCCCATTATCACGACTACCTGGAGTTCGTCGCGGTGCTGGTGCCCGGCGGCGAATTTTCGGCGCGTCTGGCACAGCTTCGGGTCGGCGACGAGATCGCCGTCGAGAAGGCCTGCTTCGGTTTCCTGACCACCCCGCAACTCGCGCCGGGGCGCGACCTGTGGATGCTGGCCTCAGGGACCGGGCTCGGTCCCTTCATCTCGATCCTGCGCGACCCGGAACAGTGGGAGGCCTTCGAGCGCCTGATCGTCGTTCACAGCGTGCGCCATGTCGACGAACTCACCTATCGTGACGAGATCGCGGCGATGCCGGACGAAGCCCTGTGTACCGATGCGCGAGCAACGCTCATCTACATCCCCATTGTGACCCGGGACGCCGACGCCACGGAACTCAGCGATCGCATTCCGCGCCTGCTTGCCGACGGTCGGCTCGAGGCGCACGCGCAGCGACCGATACGGGTGGAGGACAGCCGCGTGATGGTGTGCGGAAACCCGGAGATGGCGCGTGAGTTGCGTCAATTGCTTGCCACACGCGGGTTCGCCACCAGCCGTCGCGGCGCCCCCGGCCAGATGGCATTCGAGAAATACTGGTAGCGGCGTACGGCACTAGTACGCGCGCGACGATCCCGACGCTGCCGACCCGCTCCGCTGCCGCGACGCCATTTCGGTAATGAAGGCATCGCGCCCTCTGGCGAGCACTGGCGTCAGGCGCGCCCTCAGTTCCGCCAGCATTGCAACACGGCGGGCCTTCATCGCGTGGGCCGGAAAAACCAGAACCTGATCGGGCAAAGGGAAGATGTGTCGGGTCAGGCTGTCGTAAAGCTCGGCCGGATTCGCCTCGCTACCCTCAGCGGAACAACTGCCAAGGTCGAAGGTGTCACCACACATGAGCCGGTCGTGCCACAGGTAGCTGACACAGTCCGGCGTGTGGCCCGGGGTGGCAAGCACACGTATGACCTGCCCCCCGAATGTCAGCACATCGCCGTGACCCACCCGACGCACCGCATCTGATCCATTGCGGGCGGTTTCACCGCTGACCAGCACAGCACCGGTTCGCTCGCACAAGGCGGCACAGTTTCCGGTGTCGTTCGCATGCACATGGGTGCGCAACACCATGACCAGACGCAGGCCGCTCTCGGTGAGCAGCGCGAGGATCAGTTCGGTTTCGCCTGCCGGCGGGTCGATAACGACAGCAACTCCGTCAGCGGAATCACCCAGCACATAGCCAATCTGGCCGGTCGCGTGCCCCTCGACCGGCCTGAAGATCACGGGAACACCGTGCGCGATCATGGTCGTCTGGCTCAGGCTGCACCGCGCAGACCGAGGACCCACGCCGTCATCTTGCGATTGGCTTCCGGCATCGGCGCTTCGAGGAAGCTGATGACGAAGCGGTCCGGCAGTTCGGCGATACCGATCGAGCGCGGCCGGACCGCCATCATTGCCGGATCGGGCAACCTGGGGCCAAAACAGAAGATCAGGTTCTTCGCAGCAAGGATGTCCGAACGGATCTCGCCGCCCTGCACCGTGGTGTGGGCGAAGTGATCGAAGATCGCAATCATCGCGACGCCCGGATCCGCCTCCGCCTTTGCTTTCAGGGCTCGCAACAGTTCATCGAGGTGGGCGCGAGGCGTTTCGGTCTTTTCGAGCTCCAGAACGTGGATGGGGTATTTGTCTGCGAGGAGCGTGTTCTTCATGGCTGGGTTCCTGTCAAAGAGACCGGCGTAAATCGGCCAGGCAACAGGCTTCTAACAAGTCTCGTGCCACTCCTTCGTCATCGATAAAGATGTTCTTCGACAGACACTTGCAGAATCCAGGGGCAAACAGACCAGAAAGCTGTCACTGCCATTTCGGCAGCGAATGGCAGAAAATCAGGCGCGATGGCGGTTCTCGCGAAGGGTTGCGCGTCAGCTGTCTCAGGAATTTCCCCACAGAAACAAAGCGCTCTGGCACCCCCGCCGTGGTTCGGGGATTCAGGCACATGCCTTGCTGTTGGAATGACGGAGGCACAGCACATCGCGTGTGCCCTGGCCATCGCAAGGCGCCGGCATGGAAGATGAGCCGGCCGGCATTGCCCCTAGAGGAGAATGATCATGGAAAACGAACAACAAGCCAGCTTCCCGCAACTGAACGCCCCCGCGCCCGCCTTCAAAGCCAAGACCACGCACGGCGACCGCAAGCTGGAAGACTACCGTGGCAAGTGGCTGATCCTGTTCTCGCATCCGGCTGACTTCACTCCGGTATGCACGACGGAATTCATCGGTTTCGCCAATGCCGCGCCGAAGTTCGCCGAAATGGGTTGCGAACTGCTTGGCCTGTCGATCGACAGCCTGTTCTCGCACCTGGCATGGACCCGCAACATCAAGGAAAAATTCGGCGTCGAGATCCCCTTCCCGATCATCGAAGACATCAAGATGGACGTCGCCCGGGCCTACGGCATGGTGCATCCGGGCGCAGCCGACACGCAGGCCGTGCGCGCGACCTTCTTCATTGATCCCAATGGCATTCTGCGGGCAATGGTCTACTATCCGATGAGCAATGGTCGCAGCATCGACGAGTTCGTCCGCCTGCTGCAGGCACTGCAGACCTCCGACGCAAACGGCGTTGCCACACCCGAGAACTGGTGTCCGGGCAAACCCGTCATCGTGCCGCCGCCAAAGACTGCAGATGCGGCGAACAAACGGGCTTCCGAAGGTTACGACACGGTCGACTGGTACTACTCGACCAAGTCCTTGTAAGCCCTGAAAGCCGGTTCGCATGCCCCCGTGTGCGAACCGGCCGGGGGTCGAACGTCAACATTGAATCGGAGTATCGAACCGTGACCGCCTCTGCATCAGCCAAGCCACATCCGGGCGCTGAATCAAGGCTTGAGCACTTCCCGGTTGCCCTTTTTTCCACCGTAATGGGGATGGCCGGACTGAGCATTGCCTGGATCAAGGCCGCCCATGTCGGCGGCGCCCCCGCGGTGATCGGCGAATCGCTGCGCCTGCTCACAAGCGGTCTGTACGTCTTTCTGCTCATCGTGTACGCGATGAAGCTGCTCCGCCATCCGGACGCCGTCGCCGCCGAACACTCACACCCGGTGCGGCTGAACTTCTTTCCCGCCATATCCATCGGCCTCATCCTGCTGTCGATCGCCTGGACATCGACTGCGCCCGGCGTTGCGCGGTACATGTGGGGCATGGGAGCGATCGCCCACCTGCTGTTCACGCTGTCCGCGATGAGCAGCTGGATTCACCATACGCATTACGACATCAAGCACGCCAACCCCGCGTGGTTCATTCCGGTGGTGGGCAATATCCTGGTGCCGATTGCCGGCGTGCGCTACGCACCGCCCGACATCAGCTGGTTCTTCTTCAGCATCGGGCTGGTGTTCTGGCTGGTGCTCCTGACCATCGTGCTCTATCGCCTGTTCTTCCATGAAGCGCTTCCGGCACGCCTCACACCCACCCTGTTCATCCTCATCGCGCCGCCGGCAGTGGGCTTCATCTCCTACCTCGCGCTGACCGATTTGCTCGATGGCGCGGCGCGCGTGCTGTACTTCGTTGCGCTCTTCCTCACCCTGCTGCTGGCAAGCAACGCCCTGCGCTTCCTGCGCCTGCCTTTCTTCATCTCGGCCTGGGCCTACTCTTTCCCTCTGGCTGCGATGGCGATCGCCACCTTCGAAATGCATGTGCGCAGCGGCCTCGTTTTCTATGCCGGCCTTGGGTGGGCCCTGCTCGCCTTGCTGTCAGCGGTGGTGATCGTGCTGAGCTGGAAAACACTGATCGCCGCGAAACGGGAGCAGATCTGCGTACCCGAGTAAATGCGGCCCGCCGCCGGGCCAGCGGGAAGCGCAGCAGGTGTCTGCAAGCTGGAGGGCGGCCGGAGGTGACCCCCCATGCAATCGACGAGTCGAGCCGCCCCATCCGCGCCCCACGAAAATCGCGCCACGTCCCTGAAGCGGCGCGGCGTATTTCAGTGGCACGCGCTCTTCCGGATGGCACACGTGCTGCTCCTTCTTGTGCTGGCCGCCATTGCCGTTTCTGCCAGCGCCGCCAGCGTGGCCGATCAGACCGTGGAGACAAACGCGTCTCCTGCGGCGCTGTCGGTCTTTGTACGCGAGGGCTGCGCATTGCACCGCTGCAAAGGACTTCCTCAGGCAACTGGCTGCCGAGCGTCCTGATCTCCGCATCGTCTTCCGCGAAGTCGATCGCGACGAAACGGCGCGCGACGCGCTGATTGAGCTGAGCCGCAGCGCCGGGATCTGGCCGCCGGGTGTGCCCATGTTCGTGATCGGAGACCGCATTCTGGTTGGCTTCGACGATGCCGAGCACATGGGCGCCGAACTGCGCGCGCTGATCGGAGACCGACCGGTAAACGACGCAATCGAGACCCGACAGTTCGGCACCCTGAGCGCCTCGGACCTGGGCCTGCCCCTGTTCACGCTGAGCATGGGCCTGCTGGACGGCTTCAACCCCTGCGCAATGTGGTTGCTGCTGTTCCTGCTGTCGCTGCTTGTGCGTCTGAAGAGCCGCAGACGCATGGCGCTGGTCGCTGGCACCTTCGTGCTGGTGAGCGGCGCGGTGTACTACGCGTTCATGGCCGCGTGGCTGAACATATTTCTGTTCGTGGGCATGTCGGCAGCGATTCGGGCCGCCCTTGCCTGCGTGGCCATTCTGATCGGCATCATCAATGTAAAGGACTTTGTCGCGGCGGGCCGCGGCATATCGCTTTCGATCCCCGACTCGGTGAAGCCCGGGCTTTATGCCCGAATCCGCGACATCCTCAAGGCAGAGCGTCTTGGCGCCTCGCTGGTGGGCGTTGCGGTGCTGGCCGTCATCGTCAACTTCGTCGAGCTCCTGTGCACTGCCGGTCTGCCTGCCCTGTACACGGCAGTCCTCACCCAGCAGCAACTCGGCCCCCTCGCACACTATGCCTATCTCGGGCTCTACATCGTCGGCTACATCGCGGACGATGCCCTGATGGTCACGCTGGCCGTCATTGCGCTGGGCAGTGCGAAACTCGGCGAAAGGGGTGGCCGGGCGCTCAAGCTGCTCAGCGGCATCGCCATGCTTGGCCTGGGCCTGATCATGCTGCTCAGACCCGAATGGCTCAGCTGAGCCCGACGCCACCGCCACACAAGTAAATACGGTGACCTGCCTGTGCAGGCCGCCGTATTTCTTCGCGGTGTTCAATCAGGATCAGTGCTGATGATTGCCGTGGTGATGGTGGTGATGGTGGTGATGGTGGTGATGGTGGCCATGCTCTTGTTCGCCGGGCGTAACAGGCTTGACTGTGCCCTGGATGTAGTCCTTTACCGCCTGCAGCGGATCCGTCTCGCCACACATCACGACCTCGATACCACGCTGTCCCAGACGCGCGACAAAGCCCTCACCCGCGCCGCCGGTCACCAGTGCGTCAACACCGTCGATCGGATGGTGATCGCCGTGAAACTCGTGGAATGACATTTCCCTGGGCAGATCCAGTCGCTCTACTTCACGTGGAGAACAGGGATTGCTGATGTCGTAGATCAGAAAGCGCCTCGCCTTGCCTGCATGGGCGGTGACGGTGCTGAAGTTCTGGCTTGTGACTGCAACTCTCATGATGGGCACTCCTGCTGTGCAATGCCTCAAACATGAGGCGGTCGCTCCCGCATTGCCGATTGCGCCGCACGCCGGCGCCGGGGAAAGGGTGCGGACCTGACCGATCAGGCCGTTCCGCTCTCGTCCTCGCCGATGCGGACAACCGCATCGGACAGCCACATGTACGGGGGCACTTCAAGATTGGTCGGCGCCGGCTGGCTCAGGAAGACACGACCGGCCAGATCGAAGGTGGAACCGTGACACGGGCACAGAAAGCCGCCCGGCCAGTCGGCCCGGACACCGCTTTCCGCACCCGGCGCGAACTTCTCGGAGGGCGAGCAGCCCAGGTGGGTACAGATGCCGACAACCACCAGAAACTCGGGGTTGATCGAGCGGTGCCGGTTTGCCGCATACGCCGGCTGCTGGTTTTCACTGGAGCCGGGATCGGCGAGATCCTGGTCATGCCCTTCCAGCGCAGCCAGCATTTCCGGCGTGCGACGGAGAATCCACACCGGCTTTCCGCGCCATTCGACGGTCATCATCTCGCCGGCGGCCAGTTTGCTGACATCCGCCTCGACAGGCGCACCTGCGGCGCGCGCACGCTGGGACGGCGTCAGGCTGGCCACAAAGGGGACGGCACTCGCTGCGGCTGCAACGGCACCAGCTCCGCCTGTGGCAATGAGCAGTTTACGACGGTCCTTAAGGCAGTCAGACATGGACGCTCCCTCGTTCGGTTCTTGCGATTGAAATGCGTTCGAAAAAAGGAAGCGAGGCCGGATGTCGTGCCATTCAGGCACTTGTCATACGCAATCGCAGCACCAAGGGGTTGGGGGGTCTCAGAGGTGAAGACCGGACGACGATTGCGATACAGCCTCGCTTCACATTCGAATTAGCAATCTGCGTGCCAAACAGGAAACCTATATTTTTCAGATAGATGCAAAACAGCCCCGATTCCACCGCGCTGCCACGGCTGCCATGATGGCAGTACCTGTCAATCGATCTGGCAGCCGTCAGTCCAGCGCCTTGTCCAGCCCGAGCGCTTTCAGGCGCCGGTAGAGCGTGCGTTCGCTCAACCCCAGTCTGGCAGCGAGCTCACGCCGGCTCCCCCGATGGCTGATCACCGCCTGTCGCAGCACCTGGTGTTCGAGTTCGCCAAGATCCGGCACGGCATGCCCGCCCAAGGCAATCGCTGCGCTCTCATGCACAGACCGACCCGGTGGGGGCATGGCGGCAGCCCCCTGCCTGATCTCTTCAGCCAGATGTTCAGGATGAATCATGTCGCCGTCACACATCAGGCTCGCACGCTCCAGCACATTGCGAAGCTCACGCACATTGCCCGGAAACGGATAGGCCGCGAGTACCTGCATGGCATCGGCGGACAGTTCAAGCTTGCGGTTCGGCGCGACACGTTCGAGCAAGGAAGTGACCAGCAGGGGCAAGTCTTCAAGCCGCTCGCGCAAGGGTGGAACAATGATCGGAAAGGTATTCAGGCGAAAGTACAGGTCCTGCCGGAACGACCCGTCGCCGATCATCTCCTGCAGGGGGCGGTGGGTCGCCGACACCAGACGAATATCGGCGCGGCGCAACTCGGTTGAGCCGACGCGACGATAGGTGCCGGTTTCGAGCAGGCGCAGCAGCTTGACCTGCATGCTCAGCGGAATGTCGCCGACCTCGTCGAGGAAGAGCGTGCCGCCGCTGGCGGCCTCGACGAGCCCCGGCTTGCGCGCCACCGCGCCGGTGAAGGCGCCACGCTCATGGCCGAAGACTTCACTCTCGAACAGGGTATCGGGGAGCCCGGAGCAATCCACCACCACGAAGGGCCGATCCGCACGCCGGCTGGCTTCATGCACCGCACTGGCGACAAGTTCCTTGCCGGTGCCGGACTCGCCCTGCAGCAGGACGCTGGCCTCCGATGGCGCAACCCGCACCACCAGTTCCAGCATGCGCTGAAAGGCGGGCGCACGGCCGATCAGGCCATGGTTGTCGGACACCCCGCGCGCAACCGGCATCGGCTCCATCTTCTCGATGAACCAGGCGATCTCCCCGCTGCCGTCACGGACCGGCGAAAGCTCGATGTTGACGTACTCCTCGCCACGCGGTGTGTGATGCAGATGCAGCACCCGCTCACGCTGCCCGGACTGCAGGCTTCGCGACAGCGGACAGGACTCTCCTGCCCGGTCGCAGGGGACGCTGTAGTGATGCGACACGTCGTAGCAGGTGCGACCGACCACGCTGCGACCGTCGGCGCACGAACTTCGGTACGCCGCATTGGCCGCGATGATCCGGTAGTCACGGTCGCACAGGATGTGGGGTTCCGGCAGCGTTTCTATGAATGAAACGAGTTCTGGCAGTGGTCGCGGGTCGGCAGACATGGACTGTCACTCTTGACATGTTGGCGCAACCAATCTGCCACTATGGCACAAACAGGTCAATCAAAATATTCAATTACTTAACCAACAATTTGATTTTAATCAACTTTTTATTGCTTTTATGTGTGGTACGGATCTTGATAGGATTCAAGCAAACCTGGAGTTTCCTATGCCACAAGCTGCCACATCCGATCGCAAACTCGTTCGTGAACTCGTCCTGGTCGTCCTGATCAAGCTTGTTCTGATCACCGCCCTGTGGTGGGTTTTCGTTCGCGAGGAGAAGGTGCCCGTGGCGCCCGACAGCGTTGCAGCCAGGTTTGCACCGTCAGCATCTGCAAAACAACAAATCTCGATTGATGGAGAACACGATGGTCAGTGAACAACTCGTAGACCTGTCGCGGCTGCAGTTTGCCGCAACAGCGATGTACCACTTCCTGTTTGTGCCGCTTACGCTTGGCATGGTCTGGATGCTGGTCATCATGGAGAGTGTCTATGTAATGACGGGCAAGACCGTCTACAAGGACATGACCAAATTCTGGGGCAAGCTGTTCGGCATCAACTTTGCACTTGGCGTCACCACCGGCATTACGCTCGAGTTTCAGTTCGGCACCAACTGGGCGTACTACTCGCACTACGTGGGCGACATCTTCGGCGCCCCGCTTGCCATCGAGGGCCTGATGGCCTTCTTCCTCGAATCGACCATGATCGGTCTGTTCTTCTTCGGCTGGGACCGGCTCTCGCGCCGCCAGCATCTGCTGGTGACGATTCTGATGGCGGTGGGGACAAACCTGTCTGCCCTGTGGATTCTGATCGCCAACGGCTGGATGCAGAACCCGGTCGGGGCCGAGTTCAGCTATGAAACCATGCGCATGGAACTCACCGACTTCTGGGCGGTGCTGTTCAATCCGGTCGCACAGGGCAAGTTCGTGCATACGGTGTCGGCAGGCTATGTCACCGGCGCAATGTTCGTGCTGTCGATCTCGGCCTGGTACCTGCTGAAGGGGCGTGACATCGAGTTTGCCAAGCGCAGCTTCCGCATTGCGGCCGCTTTTGGCTTTGCGTCGGTGTGCTCGGTGATCGTGCTCGGCGACGAGTCCGGCTACGCACTCGGCGAAGCCCAGCAGACCAAGCTCGCCGCGATGGAAGCCATGTGGGAAACCGAACCGGCGCCCGCCAGCTTCAACGTGATCGCCATCCCCAACCAGGAGGAGATGAAGAACGACTTTGCCATTCATATCCCCTGGGCGATGGGCATCATCGGCACCCGTTCGCTCGACAAGGAACTGCCCGGCATCAAGGAGATCCTGGTCAAGAATCGCGAGCGCATCGTCACCGGCATCGAAGCGGTCCGCCTGCTTGAGAAGCTGCGTCAGGCGCCGGCCGACGACGCGACCCGTGCTGCCTTTGACAAGGTGAAAGCCGATCTCGGCTTCGGCCTGCTGCTCAAGAAGTACGTCGTGTCGATGGATGATGTCACCCCGGAGATCATCGACCGCGCCACCCGCGACACCCTGCCCCGCGTCGCGCCGCTGTTCTGGACCTTCCGCATCATGGTGGCGATGGGCTTTGCCATGCTCGCGCTGTTCGGTCTTGCGCTGTGGTATTCGATCAAGGGCGATTTCGCCACCCGCACCTGGCTGCTGAAGTGGTCGCTGTGGTTCCTGCCCGTTCCCTGGCTGGCCTGTGAGATGGGCTGGTTTGTCGCCGAGTATGGCCGGCAACCCTGGACCATCTACGGCGTACTGCCGACCCACCTTTCGGTGTCGACGCTGACCGTGGAAAGTCTGTATGGCTCGCTCGCCGGTTTCATCGGCTTCTACACCCTGCTGCTCGTGGTCGAGATGTACCTGATGGTTCGCTTTGCCCGCCAGGGGCCGGGCAGCCTCGGTACTGGCCGTTATCTCAACGAAACCCACCACGCTGCTGCCAAAGCCTGATCAGGAGCCAAGACCATGATCTTCGATTACCCGACCCTGAAACTCATCTGGTGGATTCTCGTGGGCGTACTGCTCGTGGGCTTTGCCATCATGGACGGTCACGACATGGGCGTGGGCACGCTGCTGCCCTTCGTCGGCAAGAACGACGAAGAGCGTCGAGTCGTGATCAACACCGTAGGACCGCACTGGGATGGCAACCAGGTGTGGTTCATCACCGGCGGCGGCGCCATCTTTGCCGCCTGGCCGCTGGTGTATGCCACCGCCTTCTCCGGCTTCTACTGGGCCATGCTGGCCGTGCTGTGGGCCCTGTTCTTCCGGCCCGTCGGCTTCGACTACCGCAGCAAGATCCACAACGCCACGTGGCGGACGACCTGGGACTGGGGCCTGTTCGTCGGCGGTGCGGTGCCGCCGCTGATCTTTGGCGTCGCATTCGGCAACCTGCTGCAGGGCGTGCCCTTCCACTTCGACAACAACCTGGTGTCGTACTACACCGGGTCGTTCTGGGGCCTGCTGAATCCGTTTGCGCTGCTTGCCGGCGTGGTGAGCACGGCGATGATCACCTTCCATGGCGCGATCTATCTGGCGCACCGTACGGAGGGTGAAATACAGAACCGGGCGCGCACCGCCGCACTGGTATTCGGTGCGCTGATGCTGGTGGGCTTCACTGGTGCCGGCATCTGGCTGGCGCAAGGCAACTTCGGCTACGTGATCACCTCTGCCGTTGATGCCGCAGCCCAGCCCAACCCGATGTCGAAGACCGTTGTGCAGCAAAGCGGCGCCTGGTTTGCGAACTACCGCGACATGCCACTGACCCTGATCGTGCCGGCAATCGCCTACCTCGGCACCGCCGTTGGCATGCTGATGGTGGCGCGTGGCCGCACGCTCACCGCATTCGTCGCATCGTCGTTCGCCATCGTGGGCGTGATCGGTACGGCCGGGGTGTCGATGTTCCCCTTCCTGATGCCGTCCTCGACCATGCCGGCCGCCAGCCTGACGGTGTGGGACAGCGTCTCCAGCCATCGCACACTGGGCATCATGTTCTGGGCCACGATCATCTTCATGCCCCTGATCATCATCTACACGAGCTGGGCCTACAAGGTGATGTCGGGCAAGGTCACGACCGCCTACATCCGCGAAAACGAACACTCGGCCTACTGAGCCAATAGAGAAAGGAGCACACGATGTGGTATTTCGCATGGGTACTGGGCATTGGCTTTGCCGTCCTGCTGGCAATTCTGAACGCCATGTGGGGCGAGAACGAAGCCGCACGCGAGGAGGCCCGGGGCGGCGGATCCCGCCCGACGGGCGCCGACAATGACCGACCGGCAAACTGACCCGGCGGTTGTCCAGCCCGGCAGCAGCATTCAGTTGCTGCCGCTGCTCGCCGCCATCGCCATCATGCTCGGCATCACCATCTGGCCGGGGGCGCTCGCCGCACCCGGCGGTGGAGCCGACCATTGGGCCGCGATGGCGCTGTTCTGGGCGATGAGTGCCGGTTTCGTGACGGGCGTCGGTTTCAGACCGCGCTTTTTCGCCTGGCGCTGGCTGTTTTCCGGGCTTGCGTGTCTGGGCGGCGTCGCGCTGGCGGCCATACGGCTGTACACCCTCGGCTGATTTCCGCGCTGGCCTTGCCGCATCGTGCGACAGCGCCAGCATTTTCAGACTGCAGCAAGCCTCAGCCCTCCGGTTTCAGGCCCTGCTGCTCAACAATGAATCAGAAATGATCGATTTACTGCTTTGCAGACCGCCCGGCACTGCGAGCTGACCGCCCCCGCGGGACCCTCTGTACGACGGTAGAGGGATGGGCACATGCGCAACGCGCACACGCCGCTGGAACAAAGGAGACATCGTGAACTTCCACTGGAAAAAACTGTTCGGAGCGAGTCTGCTGGTCACCCTGCTCCACGGCCCGACACCCGCACTCGCGACGACAGCGCCGCTTGCGCACCCAGCGAAGTCCGCCTCGACCTCGACTGTTACCACGGACCATAGCCAGCTCGAAGCGTTGAAGGGCCCTTTCGCGACGGGCCCGGATGTCACCCGCGCCTGCCTCAGCTGTCACAACAAGGCAGGACACCAGGTGATGAAGAGCATTCACTGGACCTGGGAAGCGGTGAGCCCGACCACCGGCAAGAAGCTCGGCAAGAAGTTCGCCGCGAACAATTTCTGCGGTTCGCCGATCTCCAATGAGCCACGCTGTACCAGCTGCCACGCCGGTTATGGCTGGGAGGACAAGGACTTCGACTTCACCAATCAGGAGAACGTCGATTGTCTCGCCTGTCACGATACGACGGGCACCTACAAGAAGATTGCCACCGACGCCGGGCACCCGCTGTACGAACCGCGCGAAATGCCCAAGGGCAGTGGCAATATCGTGCAACCACCGGATCTGGCGAAGATCGCCCAGCATGTCGGGCAGCCCGGGCGCGAAAACTGCGGAGCCTGCCACTTCAACGGCGGTGGCGGAGACGCGGTGAAACACGGGGACCTGGACAGCTCACTGATCAAGCCAAGCCGCGAGCTCGATGTGCACATGGCGGTCGATGGCGCCAACATGACCTGTGCTGACTGCCACACCTTCAATGCACACCAGCCCTCGGGCAGTCGTTACGCGGCCAACCCGAAGGATACGCACGGGCTCGATCTGCCCGTCGACGACCACAACCGCGCAACATGCGAATCCTGCCATGGCGTGACGCCGCACATGGAGGACCGGATCAACAGGCATGCCGACAGACTCGCCTGCCAGACCTGCCACATTCCAGAGTTCGCACGTGGTGGCCTGGGGACCAAGATGCTCTGGGACTGGTCGACTGCCGGCAAGCGGGGGCCAGACGGCAAGCCGTTGTTCATCAAGAACGACCATGGACACCTGATCTACTCTGCCGAGAAAGGCGACTTCGAGTACGGCGAGAACGTGCGCCCGGTATACAAGTGGTACAACGGCGTGGTTCATCAGATCGAGATCACCGACAGGATCGACGACACGAAAGTCCTTGAGCTCAACGCGGTCGAGGGCTCGGCGAAGGACCCCAATGCCCGCATCTGGCCGTTCAAGGTCATGCACGGCAAGCAGCCCTACGACAAGATCAACAAGACCCTGGTCGTCAATCATGTCTACGGCAAGGACGACACTGCCTTCTGGGGCAACTTCGATTACGCCAAGTCAATCAAGGCCGGCATGGATTACGCGGAGCTTCCCTACAGCGGCGAGTTCGGTTTCATCGAAACCCGCATGAACTGGTTCATCACCCACATGGTCGCGCCCAAGGAGAAAGCCGTTCCGTGCCAGGAATGCCACACCCACTCCGCTGACGGCCGCCTTGCCGAGATCACGGACATCTACATTCCGGGTCGTGATCACAACAAATGGATCGACATGCTGGGCGGCATGCTCATCGCCGGCTCCATCGGAGCAGGCCTGCTGCATGGCCTGATCCGCATCGTCACCCGTCGCAGGAGGCATGAACAATGAGCACCGGACGCATCTACATCTACAAGCGCTATGAACGGTTCTGGCACTGGTCGCAGGCTGCGCTGATCATCATCATGATGATCACCGGTTTCGAGATACACGGCAGCTACGCGCTGCTCGGCTTTGGCAAGGCCGTGAGCGTGCACACCGTGGCCGCATGGTCGCTGCTGGTACTGTGGGCCTTCACCATCTTCTGGCAGTTCACGACGGGCGAATGGCGGCAGTACCTTCCATCGATGAAGAACGTGCTGGCGATGGTCAACTACTACACCATCGGGATCTTCAGAAACAGCCCGCACCCCTTCCACAAGACGGCGCGCCACAAGCACAACCCCTTGCAGCGCCTGGCCTACCTGGCCTTGCTGGCCTTCATCTCACCGCTGATCTGGGTGTCGGGCCTGCTGTATCTGTTCTACGGCAACTGGGGGCAGCTTGGTCTGGCGCAATACCTGTCGCTCGAGTCGGTTGCGCTGGCGCATACGATCGGGGCCTTCATGATCACGGCCTTCTTCTTCATCCACGTCTATCTCACCACCACCGGACATACGGTCTTCGCCCACATCAAGGCCATGATCACGGGATGGGAGGAGTCCGACCAGCCACATTGACCCTGTGGCGGCAGCCATTCCCGCGCAAGCGCACTCGCCCCGGCAGAAGCTTCGTCTTTCCGCCGGGGCGAGTGCGCTTTCACGCCCGGCATCGGACTGAAGATGCCGGGAATTGCAGTCGACAGCGAAATACTGTATTTTTTTACAGCCAACCAACTAGCCGCTGTTTTCAGCCCGCACACCTGCGCGGGCATCGAACGCCTGTCACCTGCCTTGAACACCATGACCAGTGAGATCGACATCAAGCTCGTCCGCCTGTCCGAACCATCGCTCGACGCCTGGCTGGGGCTGCTGGGCGAGCACTTCGGGTGGCTGCCGACGACAGTGCGGCGTCCATCGACAATGACCGGACTGCTCGACGCGGTCGGCACGCGGGCGCGTGTCAAGGAAGGCGGCGTGCTTGAGCTCTCGGCAAGCACAGCCGCCGATGAAGAGGTCTTTCTCAAGATTCCCGCAGACAGCTGGGCGTGGGAGTAACGCTCACCGCAAGACGTCACTGAAGCTCATTGCGTCCTGCTGCCGCCGATCATGTGCAGGAAGAGCATCAGCATGCCCACGCGCCGCCCTTCCTCGACATCTTTCGGAGTTTGCGTCGGCGCTGGTATTGGCTCCGCAGTCTGGGCCGGGCATTGCGTCCCGCTCCCGGGCGCCTTCTCACGCGTGGGGTCATCCGCCGCATGTTCCGGCCCACACGACTCGGCGGGCGGCACGTCAAGGCTGGCGATCACTGCACCAGCCTGCCCTGCCAGGAGAGCGAAACTGCATGTCAGCACCACCAAGCACTGCCTGATCGAAGTCCGTCCGGATGCCACATGATCAGCACCATCGACACGCGAACTGTCGCGCATCAGACACCCTGCCTCAAGTACCTGAGCGGGCCCCGCCTTCAGCAGCCTCAACAACCGTTTTCCGTAACGCATGAGCTCACCTCCCATTGTCCGCGGACGGACCCATATGGGACATGAACCGGTCTCAGGCCGATCTCTCCCATCCTTGCAGGCTTGGCGCCCCGTGGCGCGTGCTCGCCCGCAGGCTCGCCGTCAGCTTCACCTTACGGTGCATTGCCGACCCGGGTAATACCTGAATCGTCGAATACGGGCTACCGGGACGATGGTAGTGAGCGCCAGCCCCTTCAAGCGCTGCGCCTCGTCCTCGCCGCGGCAATGCCTGCATGGCGTGAGACCGCAAGCCATGCCGAAATCATCTGCAACGGCAACCGGCAGTGTGCTTAAACCCGGTCCCCACGCGCCAGACCTGCGTTGCGGGACGAGCTGCCTCTCATCCAGCCCAAGGCGAAAATCGCAGCACGGATTGCTGCACGCGGCTCTGCGCACGTCCGAATCCAGCCGAAAAAGCGCTACCTGATTTCAGGTACTGCGCTATTTGTCTGGATTTGTTACTTTCGTTGAATAAGCGCAAGCACATGCATCGCCCGCGTCGCGATTCATGCGCATAACAGACCAGCGCAGGAAGGGACTCCGGGTGACAAACAACAACACAGCGCCCTCTGCCGCCTCGCTACCCACAGCAAAGGCAGCGCACGATGGCGTCACATCCGCACGACGCCGGCAGGATGGGGACGGCAGACCGCCGTTTGCACCTTCGTTCACCATTTCGACCAGCGCCCGCTCTGCCGCGAACGCCCAGGCTGCGCGCACAGCACAGTCCGCTCAAACGGGATCCCCCCTCCGTCCCGCCCGGGTGGGATGACCGCGCATGTCTGGATCGGATTCTCGATCTGATCCGCCGGCGTCATGACTGCAATTTCGGCCAGTTCAGGCAGGACATGCTGATCAGCCATATCCGCCACCGCATGGCGCTGCATGCCCTGCATGCGCTCCCGGACTATGTACGCATGCTCGATTCGGACCCGGGTGAAGCGGAAGCGCTGTTCAAGGTGCTGCTGATCGGAGTCTCCGTGTTCTTCCGCGACCCCGAAGCATGGGAGGTGCTCGACACCGACGTCCTTGCGCCAATGATCGAGGCCGCGGTGGCAGGCAAAGCGATCCGGGTCTGGGTGCCCGCCTGTTCTACGGGTGAAGAAGCCTATTCGGTCGCGATCCTGATCCTCGACGCGCTGCGCCGTGCGAAGAAACACTGCCCGCTTCAGGTGTTCGCCACCGACATCAACGATGCAGCCCTGCAATATGGGCGCCGCGGGATCTATCCTGACGAGATAAAGGATCATGTCGCCGCAGCGTACCTGGCGCGCTACTTCGTCCCGTGCAACCCGGATGGCCGTTATCAGCTGCGCACGGAAGTGCGCGACTGCGTGGTCTTCGGCGTGCAGAATGTCATCAGCGATCCGCCCATATCCAGGGTGGACCTGATCTGTTGTCGCAACCTGCTTATCTACCTTGATGACAGCACCCGGCAGGCGCTCTTTTCATCGTTTGACTTTGCCTTGAACCCAGGCGGCCATCTCTTTCTCGGCTGCGCAGAAACCCCTGGCCGGCACACGGATCTGTTCGTGCCGGTTTCCAGAAAATGGCGCATCTACCGTCACCGGGATCGCTGCAAGACTTCAGGTGTGCCCATGCCCACTAAACCGGACAGCTGGTCTGTGACCGTACCCGACGCCAGGCCGTCCGCGTCGCGGGACGATGACGTGGCGAGCCTGACCCGCAGACTGCTGCAGGCGCATTTTCCGCCCACGGCCGTGCTGGTCAGCACCAGCTTCGAAACATGCTATTTCTGCGGCCCGACAGAGCACTTCCTGCAGATGCCCCGCGGCGCACCAACCCTCAACCTGCTCGCGCAAGCCCGTGAAGGCCTTCGGTCACGGCTTGGATGCGCGCTCAGGCAGGCGCTCAAGCAAGGAACGACGGTCACTGTCGACGATGCGCGCATACGCGATGCCCACGGCTACCGGCAGGTGCGTTTCAGCGTCGTCCCGGTTACGGAGCCCGACGGAGGCGACTGCCGGTATCTGCTGGTCGTGTTCGAGAACGCGGGCAATCCACCGGCGAGCGGCAAAAAGACTGGCGACCCGCTGGTAAAACAGCTGGAAGACGAACTGCGCGCCACACGCGATGACCTGCAGAGCGTGATCGAGCAACTGACAACGTCCAACCTTGAGCTGCAGGTTTCCAACGAGGAAGTTGCCGCGATGAACGCGGAACTGCAGTCTGCGAATGAAGAACTCGAGATATCGCGGGACGGACTGAAGTCGCTCAACGAGACGCTGAACGCCACCAACCGCACACTGCAGGAAAAGGTCACAGAACTTCAGACGAGCAACGCCGACATTCGCAATCTGCTGGCCAGCAGTGAGATCGCCACCATCTGCCTCGACCATGGATTTCGCATCAAGTGGCTGACCCCGGGCATGGAGGCCGTCGGCAACATCATCGCGACCGACGTTGGCCGCCCGATAACGGATTTTTCTTCTGACGGGCTCGGCACCGGCATTGTCGAAGAAGCCCAGCAGGTGCTGAAAACCCTGCAGCCGGTTCAGACCGAGTTCAGATCGCGTGACGAGCACTGGTACCTGCGTCGCATCATTCCCTACCGCACCGAGAGCCATCACATCGAGGGCGTCGTGATGACGTACAGCGACGTGACCGAGGCCAGGGTTTCCTCCGAACAGGCCACCGCTGCGATGCGCACGATGGCGACCTCGCTCGAGAGGCGTGTTCGCGAGCGCACTGCGCAGTTGCGGACCCTGATGGCCGAGCTGGCATTGAGTGAAGAGCGGGAACGCCGGCTGCTCGCGCGGGACCTGCATGACGACCTTGCCCAGACCCTGGCCATCGTGAAGATCAAGCTCACATCCCTCGAGGGCAGCGAGCGACGGGGCGTACTCAAGGCAGCACTGTCGGAGATGGAGGAGCTCATCGACCAGGCGCATCGCTCAGTTCGCTCCCTGATGCTGCACCTCAGCCCACCGATTCTGGGCACCCTGGGTCTGGTGCCGGCACTCGAATGGCTGAGCGAGGAGATGGAGCGTCTGTACGGACTGGCGGTCCACATCGAGCGCGAGGACGACCTGCCCGTTCTGGAAGAGCCCGCACGCACGACCATCTTCCGAGCCATCAGGGAGTTGCTGATCAACGTGTCCAAGCACGCCGACACCAACCTCGCCAGCATCGACTGCCATCGCCAGGAGGGCGACCGGCTCTCCATTACGGTAACCGATCAGGGCCGGGGCTTCGACTACGAGAAGGCGGTGTCCTGTCCGGCAGGCGAAAGTGGTTTCGGGCTCATCAGCGTCAGGGAGCGCATTGAATTCATCGGTGGCGAGATGGAAGTCAGCAGCAGACCGGGGGCTGGCGCCACGATCAGGATCATATTCCCCGCAAGAAAAAGGCAGACACTCAGGGAGGGGCAACAGGATGACGATTCGAGTCCTGCTGGTAGACGATCACAAGATACTGCGTGAAGCGCTCAAGGTCGTCCTTGAGCGCGAGCTCGACATTGCACTGGTCGGTGAATGCAGCGACGGGCTGGACGCACTGACGCTCGCCCGTGAGTTGCACCCGGACGTCGTGCTGATGGACATTGGCCTGCCCGTGATGGGCGGCATCGAGGCGACACGCAGCATGTTGGCCGAACAGCCGAAGATCCGGGTCGTCGCCCTGTCGACCTACTCGGATCGACGAATCGTGCTGCAGATGCTCGACGCCGGCGCGTCGGGCTATGTGGTCAAGTCCGCGGGCCGGGACGAACTCCTGCGCGCTATCCGCGCGGTATCAATGGGCCGCACCTACCTGTGCAATGAAGCCGCCGCGACCCTGGTCGACAGCGTGCGTACCCAGGCGCCCGCGGATCTCCGCAACAACGAGAAACTCGGGCGCCGCGAACGCGAAGTGCTGCAGCTGCTTGCCGAAGGTCACACCTCGCCCGAAATCGCGGACCGCCTGTGCATTGCAACGAGCACGGTGGACGTTCACCGCCGCAACATCATGCGCAAGCTTGAACTTCACAGCGTTGCCGAGCTCACGAAATACGCGATTCGCAATGGCCTGACCTCGCCCTGAGGAGCGCCCCACCGCGGACGCGTTCTGTCCGCTCCGTGGCATCCCGACGGCACTTGCAAGCGCCCGTCCCAACCGCATCAAGCCTGCGCAAGAAGGACGCCCTCGAAATCCGGTGCCGTTTCAAGGATCGGGCGCTTCAATCTGCATCTCCAGTTCGCCGCGTTCATGTAACCAAAGTTACACAAGCATCCGGCATAAGGCGTTTAATAATTATTTAAGTATATAATAATATACAACTTCAGTGCGTGGCTGATCCTGCGTCCTGCATGAAGCTGGTTTTCCGGACAGGAGGAGAGGACGTATGAACACAAAGAACCACCCCATTCAGGTACCCGCAGATGAGCATGACGCAGGACGGCGTCGTCTGCTGCTGGGCATGACCGGCCTGCCTCTTGCATCGGGTGTCGGGTTGTCGGTCGTATCACCGGAGTCGAAGGCTGCGCTGCAGACATCTGCGCGCGTCGTCATTGCAGGGAGCGGCCTCGGCGGTCTGGCAATCGCCAACCGGCTTGCACGCGAGCTTGAGGGTGCGAGCATCACCATCGTCGACCGCAAGGAAATTCACAACTACCAGCCCGGCTACACGCTTGTCGCAACAGGCATCTGGCCGGTCGATAAAGTCAGCGATCGCAATGCCGACCTGATCCCGGCAAGCGTCGAGTGGGTGCGTGAGATGGTCGCCGAGTTTGACCCCGAGGCCAACGAAGTGGTGACCGAGAGCGGAAAACGCATCGGCTATGACTATCTCGTTGTCGCCACCGGTCTGCAGCTGAACTTTGAACAGATCGAGGGCATGGACGTGAAGGCCATTGGCCAGAACGGGCTGACCAGCGTCTACCCCAGCCCGGACGCAGCTCAGACCACCTGGAAAACGATGGATGCCTTCCGCCAGAAAGGCGGAACCGCGCTGATGACCCTGCCTGCCACTGCACTCAAGTGCGCCGGCGCGCCTTTGAAGATGACCTTCATGCTAGCCGACCGCCTAAAGCAGTCTGGAACGCGCAGCAGCTCGAAGGTGCTGTTTCACTCCGCGCTCGGTAACGTCTTCAGCGTTCCCAGCATCAACGAGGAAGTGCTGAAACGCTGGGCTGCGCTCGACATCCCGGTGACGTTCAACAGCAAGATGGTCGGGGTTGATATCGGCGCCCAGCGCGCCACCTTCGCCAGTCCAGAGGGCGAGCGCACCGAAGTCGACTACGACTTCATTCACGTTGTACCGCCGATGAGCGCGCCCGACGTCGTCAGGAACAGCCCCCTGTCGTGGAAAGAAGGGGGTTTCGCCGCCGGCGGCTGGCTCGAAGTCGATCGCGAGACGCTGCGTCATCGTCGCTTCCCCAACGTGTTCGGGCTTGGCGACATCAACGGCACCCCCAAGGGGAAAACCGCCGCAACAATCAAGAAGAGCGCACCACTCGTCGCCCAGAACCTGCTGGACGTGATCGCCGGGCGCGAGCCGTCGCAGCGCTTTGACGGCTACACCTCCTGCCCGCTGCTGCTTCGAGAAGGCGCGGCCCTGCTGGTCGAGTTTGACTACGAAAACCGGCTGACCCCCTCGCTGCCAATGATCGACCCGCTGCAGGACAGCTATTTTGCCTGGCTCATGAAATACCGCCTGCTCAAGCCCGCCTACATGGCGGTCGCCAAAGGCCGGGTATAAGGAGAACGCACCATGTATGAAATCTGGCTTGCAATGAATATCGTCTTCGAGCTTGGCTTGATGTATCTGCCCGTCGTCATCAGCGTCGCTGCCCTGCTGATCATCCTATTCGGTATTGCGATCATGCGCGGTCGCCCGGCGTGGTGTGGCGCGGTAAAACCTGCGATTGGGGTTGGCCTGATCGTGCTTTTCGGTGCCTTCGTGCTCACACCGGGGATGACGAAATCCTCATTCGAAAACATGGGTTACTGGGTGGACTGGGCCAACCTGTTCGCCATGTCTGCAGGCTTTGGTGCTGTCGCTGCGGCGCTCACCTTGCCGCTGGCCGCAACCCTGCGCCGCCAGCGCTGACCGCCTGCCTCATCAACCAAGAGGAAACCAACATGAAGAAACTATTGCTGGCCTGCTCGCTAAGCCTGCTGAGCCTGGGCGCACACGCACTTGACATCGGCATCAGCGCGGAAGAAACCCATACCCGGGTTCAGGCACAGGAAAAGAACCTGCTGTTCGTCGACGTGCGCGACCCGGTTGAAATCATGTTCATCGGCTTCACTGACGAAGTGCATGCGAACGTGCCCTTCATGCTCGTCGACCGTACGCAGTGGAACGACAAGCGCGGTGTGTTCCGCCTGTACCAGAACCCCGACTTCATCGCGCAAATCAAGGCTGAACTGGAAAAGCGTGGTCTCGGCGCGGACACCGAAATCATCACGATGTGCCGCTCCGGAAGTGAGCGCGGCGAACCGAGTGCGGCATTCCTGCGCGAAAACGGCTTCCCGAATGCAAGGTACGTGATCAACGGCTTTCAGGGCGCAGCGATCAAGGAAGGCGCTCAGGCGGGCTTCCGTCTGCAGAACGGCTGGCAGAACAGCGGCCTGCCGTGGAGCACGAAGATGAACCCGGAAAAGGTCTACCGCCTCGACAAGCGCTGACCGTTCAGTGCCGGCGTCTCTTGCGGAAGACGCCGGCGCATCCCCGCCTTACTCGGCTTTGACCGGCGCTGCACGATTCTCTCTCTCATTGAACAGCTGCCCGATCAGGTCGACCGGCACCGGAAACACCAGCGTCGAGCTCTTGTCACCCGCCACCTGCGTGAGCGTCTGCAAGTATCTCAGCTGCATTGCCGCCGGCTCGCGTGACAGCATCTCGGCCGCATCCTTCAGCGCCTCTGCTGCCTGGCGCTCGCCTTCGGCATGGATCACCTTTGCGCGCCGTTCGCGCTCGGCTTCTGCCTGCCGAGCAATGGCACGCACCATGTTCTCGTTGAGGTCGATGTGCTTGATCTCGACATTCGTCACCTTGATGCCCCAGGAGTCGGTCTGCGCATCGAGGATCTGCTGCACATCGAGATTGAGCCGTTCGCGCTCGGCCAGCATCTCGTCGAGTTCATGCTTGCCCAGCACCGCGCGCAAGGTGGTCTGCGCCAGCTGACTGGTAGCGACGAGGAAATTCTCGACCTGGATGATCGCCTTCTCGGCGTCGACCACGCGGAAGAACACGATCGCATTCACCTTCACCGAAACGTTGTCGCGCGAGATCACGTCCTGCGAGGGTACGTCCATGGTGACCACCCGCAGATCGACCTTCACGATCTGCTGGATGCCCGGAATCACGATCACCAGACCCGGGCCTTTCACCTTCCAGAAGCGCCCGAGCATGAAGATGACGCCGCGTTCGTACTCGCGCAGAATCTTGATCGACGCGACGATCAGGAAGATGAGAAGCAGGATGAGCGGGCCAAGGCCCAGTTGCAGGTCAATCATGATGTTCCCCCTAGTTTGGTGAGGTGCCGGCGGGCGACACGTTCACGATGAGTCCGTCCAGACGGTCGACCCGGACCCGGGCGCCCGGCACCAGTGGCACATCCGAGTGCGCGCGCCAGTTCTCGCCATGCACCCTCACCCACCACTCGCCGCCTCCGGCATCGCCGATGACGGTACCCTGCGCACCGGCCATCTCCTCGCGCCCGCTGACGACCGGCCGTTTGAAACTGCGTGCCGCAAAGCTGCCGATGGCGAGCAGCACGGCCGCGCTCGCAAGCGCCAGTCCGGCCACCAGCGCCAGCGGCACCCCGAAGCCCGGGACCTCGGTATCCATCAGGAACAGTCCGCCCACCACGAAGGCGACGATGCCCCCGACCCCGAGCACACCGAAGCTCGGCACGAAGGCCTCGGCCAGCATCAGGCCCGCACCGATCGCCACCAGCAGCACGCCGGCCCAATTGACCGGCAACAGCTGGAAGGCGTAGAGCGCGATCATCAGCGAGATTGCCCCGGCCACACCGGGCACCCCGAAGCCTGGCGACGTGAACTCGAAGAACAGACCGTAGATGCCGATCATCATCAGGATCAGCGCAACCTGCGGATTGGCGAGTGTGCCGAGAATGCGATTGCGCCAGTCGGGCGCAACACGCTCGATGGCGACCTGTGCGGTGGCAAGCACGACCGTGCGCTCACCCAACTTCACCTCGTGACCATCGATCTGAGCCAGCAGGTCAGACAGATCGGTCGCGACGAACTCGATCACCCCCTGCTCGAGCGCTTCCGCCGCGCTCATGCTCTCCGCATCGCGCACCGCACGCTCGGCGAACTCCACGTTTCGACCACGCAGCTGGGCCAGGCTGCGAATGTACGCGCTCGCATCCGCCACCGACTTGGCCGCCATCGCGTCGCCGCCGGCGGCTGGTTTGGCTGCAGGCTTTGCGGCCGGCGCCTTGGTTTCGTCGTCGCCCGGCGCGGCATCGCCCTGCACTGTTGCCTCATCGGGAGCGTCCTTGTCCGATGCGGACGACAGAATCGACTTCGCCGCTTCGGCAAGCGCCTTCTCTCCACGCGCGGACTCGCCGTCTTCGTCCGGAGAACCGCTTCCCGGACGCGCGCCGCCAAAGCCGATCGCGACCGGCGTCGCCGCCCCCAGGTTGGTGGCTGGCGCCATCGCAGCAATATGGCTGGCGTAAAGGATGTAGGTCCCCGCGCTGGCTGCGCGTGCGCCCTCGGGAGACACGAAGCCTGCAACCGGAACCGGTGAGGCAAGAATGTCCTTGATGATCGAGCGCATTGCGGTATCGAGACCACCGGGCGTATCCATCTCCAGCACGACCAGCCCCGACTTGCGTTCAGCCGCGCGGGCGAGCCCGGCTTGCACGTAGTCGGCCGTCGCCGGCCCGATGACGCCGTCGATCCTGAGCACCATCACCTCACCACCGGGCGCAGCACTTTGTGCAGCGCTGCCGGCAGGAAGAACGAGTGCTGCCAACAGCAACAGCCCCGCCTGAAAAACCCTCGAGAACCACCTTCGCATCATTCAGCCACCTCCCGATCTTGCGCGTACCGGAAACGGAAAACCTTGATGTGCTTCTGTATTCGGAGTATCTCGCTCCCAGGTAAGTTCAGCGCAGCAACTCCGATCGTTATTCGATTTTCTTGCTTCGATATACCCGCTGGATTCGCTAACCTATGTGTGATTGCCCGCAATGGCGTCCCGCAGGCAGCTGCGCTGCACCCCGGACGCTGGCTGAGCGCGCGGGCATGCACGACGACCAAAAATCAACACTGAAGAACTGGAGTCACGAGAATGTCGAACTGGTATTCCGACAACGCAAAGTCGATTGGTCGCACCCCGCTGGTGCGGCTCAACCGCGTCATTGATGGCGCACAGGCAACCGTGCTGGCCAAGATCGAGGGGCGCAACCCGGCCTATTCGGTCAAGTGCCGCATTGGCGCCGCGATGATCGAGGACGCAGACCGCCGTGGCCTGCTCGGCCCGGGCAAGGAACTGGTCGAGCCGACCAGCGGCAACACCGGCATCGCGCTCGCCTTCGTCGCCGCGGCACGTGGCATTCCGCTGACGCTGACCATGCCTGAGACGATGAGCATCGAACGCCGCAAGCTGCTGGTGGCCTACGGTGCCAAGCTGGTGCTGACAGAAGGCGCGCGCGGCATGGCCGGCGCCATCGCGAAGGCGGAAGAAATCGCCGCCGCCGACCCCGATCGCTATGTCCTGCTGCAGCAGTTCAAGAACCCGGCCAACCCCGCCATCCACGAAGCCACCACCGGCCCGGAAATCTGGAACGATACCGACGGCGAGATCGACATCCTGGTGTCGGGCGTGGGCACCGGCGGCACCATTACCGGTGTTTCGCGTTTCATCAAGAAAACCCGCGGCAAGGCCATCCTGAGCGTGGCTGTGGAACCCTCGGCCAGCCCGATCATGACGCAGAAGCTCGCCGGCGATGAACTGAAACCCGGACCGCACAAGATCCAGGGCATCGGCGCCGGCTTCATCCCCGACGTGCTCGACATGTCGCTGATCGACCAGGTGGAAACGGTCAGCAACGAGGACGCGGTCGAATACGCCCGCCGCCTCGCGCGCGAGGAAGGCATCCTGTGCGGCATCTCCTGCGGGGCAGCAACCGCAGTTGCCGCCCGCCTCGCCCGCGACCCGCAGCATGCCGGCAAGACCATCGTGGTCGTGCTGCCCGATTCGGGCGAGCGCTACCTCAGCACGGTGCTGTTCGACGGCCTCTTCGACGAAAGCGGCCGGGCCGCCTGATCAGGGCAGCAGCGACAAAAAAGGCGACCCGCGGGTCGCCTTTTTCATTTTGCCGTTTGCCGCTTACTTGGCAGCGGCGCGAGCCTGATCAAGCCAGCTCTTGTAGGTGTCGGCATGGCCTTTCACCCAGGCGTCGACGTGACGCGTGATGTCGGCCGCCTTGTTCTCACCGTCGCGCATGCGCTTGTTCTGAGCGCTGATGTCGTTGTTCGACAGCTTCATGATGGCAAACAGCTTGGCCGCTGCCGGGTTGGCATCAGTAAAGGCGCGGTTGGCCACGATGTGCTGGTTGTTGGCCTGGAAGCCGTAGTTCGAACCATCAGGCAGCGCGGTATCAACGTTCTTGCGCTCACCCGGCAGTGCGGAGAACGGCACCTTGAGCCAGGTCACGTCCTTGCCCGGAACCAGCACCCCGCTCACCCAGTACGGCGTCCAGGTGTAGTACAGAACGGACTCACCCTGATTCTGACGGGCGATGGTGTCAGCGATGATGGCTGCGTAGGAGCCCTGCTTGTGGGTGATGCGATCACGCAGACCGTAAGCATCGAGGTGATGCTCGATCACCTTTTCGCAGCCCCAGCCCGGGTTGCAACCGGCCAGGTCAGCCTTGCCGTCACCGTCGGTATCGAACAGCTTCGCGATCTTCGGATCCTTGAGCTGGTCGATGCTGGTGATGTTGTACTTGTCAGCAGTGGCCTTGTCGATCAGGTAGCCCTGCAGCGCACCACCGGAATACACGCCTTCACGATACAGCTTGGCGTCGCCACCGGCCTTCTCGTAGAAATCGACGTGGAGGGGGTTCCAGTGGTCGGCCATGAAGGTCGCGTCGCCATTGCCGAGTGCGATATGACCGGCTGCGTATTCGATCTCCTTGATCGGCTCGACTTCATAGCCAAGATCGGTCAGCGCACGCATTACCAGTTCGGTCTGGAAGGTTTCCTCGGCGATCGAGCTCTTGATCGGCTGGACCTTGACGCCCTTTCCCGGCATCTCCGCAGCAATGGCGTGGACCGGAACGGCAGTGGCGAGAACGAGGGCTGCACCGCCCAGAATCTGCTTCAGGAAATTTCTCTTTTGCATATGTAACTCCTTTGTGAATGGTCAGTGACGAATTGAGACGCGAAATTACGCACTCTTCGCCGCATTGCCGGTGCTGTTGGTGCGCCGGGGCGCAAAGAACAGACCGAGCGGACCTGATTGATACCAGCGCCCGGTTTTGCGACCCGGACTTGCCATTGCCTGCGTGATGCGATCAAGCATGATGGCCAGAATCACGATGCCGAGACCGCCAACTGTCGCCAGTCCCATATCGAGGCGGCCAATGCCGCGCAGCACCATCTGCCCCAGACCACCCACTGCGATCATCGAGGCGATCACCACCATCGACAGCGCGAGCATCAGGGTCTGGTTGATACCGGCCATGATGGTGGGCATGGCCAGCGGCAGTTGCACTTTTGTCAGCAGTTGCCACGGCGATGCACCAAATGCGCGCGAGGCTTCGATCAGGTCGGCACGTACCTGCCTGATGCCGAGGTTGGTGAGACGGATCAGCGGCGGCAGCGCAAACACGATGGTCACCACCACGCCGGGCACGTTGCCGATACCGAACAGCATCACTACCGGAACCAGGTACACGAACGCGGGGGTGGTCTGCATCGCATCCAGCAGTGGTCTTGCAACCGACTCCAGACGATCGCTGCGCGCCATGGCGATGCCCAACGGCAAGCCAATGACCATGCAGAACGCAACCGAGGTCAGCACCAGCGACAGCGTCACCATGGCTTCGCTCCAGGCACCGATGAAGCCGATCATCAGCAGCGACAGGACCGAACCGATCGCCAGGCGCCGTCCGCTGGCCTGCCAGGCGATGAGACCGATCAAGGCAATCATCAACAGCGGGGGCACGGCGAGCAGGCCATGCTCGATGCCGGTCAGCGTGGCGTCGATCGGCACCCGGATCGCCTGAAACGCAGGACGGAAGTGATCGACCACCCAGGTCAGACCGGAGTCGACCCAGTCGTCGAGAGGAATGACCGCATTGTCGAAGGGACGCAACCAGTCAAATGGCTTGTCGGGTACATCCGAGGCTGGCACCGACTGCGCAAGCCAGTCGTTCGCGGCCTCTCCGCCGGCAGGCGCAGCAGGCGCGTCCGCAGGTGCGGCACCGGCCCAGGGATTGTCGGCAGGTGCGGCAACCGGGGTTTCAGACGTGGCGGCCCAGGGGTTTGCTGCCGGCGCTTCGGCCGGCGTTTCCGTTGTCGCGGCCCACGGATTGGCGCTGTTCTGCTCACTCATTGAGTCGCCTCCGAGGTTTGCTGATGCAGGAACTCAAGCATCATGTTGCGGGTGATCGAACCGCGATAGCGCCCCTTCTCGTCCACCACAGGCAGACCGTAGGGGTACTTGGTCAGCGGCTCATAGAGTTCGGCAATCGACTGATCCTGTGCGACAACCTGCACATCGGACAGGAACGCGTCGCGCAGCTTCGGGTTCTCGCTCTCGCGCGCAGCCTTCTTCAGTGAATCGATCGACACCACACCCATCAGGCGCTGATCGTGGCTCACCACGTAGCCGAATTCGCGATCGTGGGTGCGCAGTCGCTCCAGCGCGCTGCGCACCCCCATGCCGGCATGGTCGATGATGTTGATCTGGGTGCGGCGCGCGATGTCCGCGGCCGACAGGATCGAGGTTGCGTCGACGCCGCGGAAGAAGGACTTCACGTAATCGTTGGCCGGATTGCGCAGGATCTCTTCTGCCGTGCCCACCTGCACCACGTTCCCGCCTTCCATGATCGCAATGCGGTCGCCGATACGGATGGCTTCATCAAGGTCGTGCGAGATGAATATGATGGTGCGCTTCTGACCCGCCTGCAGCTTGACCAGTTCGTCCTGCATTTCGGCACGGATCAGCGGGTCAAGTGCCGAGAAGGCCTCGTCCATCAGCAGTACCGATGGATCGTTGGTCAGCGCGCGCGCCAGACCCACACGCTGCTGCATGCCGCCCGACAGTTCGTCGGGATAGCTTGCGGCCCACTGCGCCAGACCGACCTGCTCCAGCGCGACCATGGCGCGTTCGTTGCGCTTGGCCTCGGGTTCGCCGGCCAGCATCAGGCCAAATGCAGTGTTGTCGAGCACCGAGAGATGGGGCATCAGCGCAAAGGACTGAAACACCATGCTCATGTGCTTGCGCCGGAATTCGCGCAATTCGACATCGGACATCTTGGCGATGTCCTGCCCATCGACCACCACCTGGCCAGCCGTGGGTTCGATCAAACGGTTCAACAAACGGACAAGCGTAGACTTGCCGGAACCGGAAAGGCCCATGACGACGAAAATCTCGCCCTCATAGACTTCAAACGAAGCATTGTTGACGCCGAGCGTCTGACCGGTACGGGAGAAGATCTCGGCTTTGTCGAGCCCCTCCTCCACCAGCTTCATGGCATCGCGGGGATTTTCCCCGAAAACCTTGTATAAATTCTTGACAACGAGTTTTGCCTGCATCGAATGGGCGCTGGCGCCACGACACGGTACTTGGATACAGGGGGTAACCGGTGGCGCTCTACCTCTGCTTGAAGCCAGAGAGGAAGTCCGATATGGGGGGCTTCAGGGCAACCGGTAACGCCGGGTCGCAGGCAGGCACACATGGGTTGCCATATGTACCTGAAAGGCCAGCATAAATAGTTTTGAAGCTGTAATTGTAACACAAATTTTTGTGCAAATATTATTTGCCCCATCCTGCTCGCATGGTATATCGGCTTCGCCAATGCTGCCAGCGCGCCCCCTGCGGCTCGCTCCCTCTACTCGACGACCGCACGTTCCACGCACACAGCGGTCATGCGGGGCCGCACCGGAAGCCCTCGTGCCTGCAGGTTTGCCCTCGTGAAAGCAGCGCCCAGAAGCAGGATCAGGGACGAGTAGTTGACCCACATCAGCAGCAAAACCAGTGAGCCCGCAGCGCCATAGGTAGAGGCTGTGGCAGTCGTCGACAGATAGAGCGCGATCAGCATCCGTCCGAAGCCGAACAGCAGCGCCGTGACCACCGCGCCCAGCCAGACATCCCGCCATGCCAGCACCACGTCGGGCAAGACGCGGAAAATCGTCGCAAACAACAGCGTGACGACCACCAGGGACACTACGCCATCGACACCGAGCAACAACGGGGGGGGGATTGGCAGCCAGTCCTGGGCAAACACAACCACCGCACGCACGATGACGCTGAGCAGCAACGACACCAGCAGCACGAATCCGATCCCGAGCACCACCGTCAGCGACAACAGCCTCCCCTTGATGAATACCAGCAAACTGCTGCGTGACGGGCGCGGCGCAACACCCCAGATCGCATTGAGTGAGTTCTGCATCTGCGCGAACACCGTCGTTGCGCCAAACAGCATGGCACCAATGCCTGCCAGCGTGGGCAGGATGCCGCTGCGCTCCACCCGGCTGCCCTCCACCGCGGTCTGAACCGCAGCGGCGGCTTCCGACCCGATGGCCGCTTCGAGCTGCTGGGCGATCTGTCCTTGCGCAGCGCTCTCGCCCAGCACCAGCCCGACGATGCTGACCGCAACGATCACCACCGGCGCTACCGAAAAGACCGTGAAGAAGGCAAGCGCCGCCGCATGAATGAACACCTGCGCATCAAGCCAGATCCGCACCGTCGCCTTCACCACGCCCCACCAGTAACGCATCCACCCCATCATCGCAGCCAGCCTCATGTCCGTTTCGATTCTTGTAGCCGATCAACGGGCAAGTGAGCAAGCCCTCACGGAGAATCCCCATCCGCCCGGCGACAAGGGAAGAAATGCGGGCGAAGCGCGCAGCATCACCTATGCTGAAATCACGCGCCAACTCAGACAGGGGACTAACTACCATGCATAGGCCATCACAACTGATTCTTGCCCTGCTCCTGGCCGGCGCGGTCAGCGCAGCAGGTGCTGCCGACCGCGCCAGTGCCGAGTTGATCGACCGCAGCGGCAAGACGACCGGAAGCATCACCCTGACCGAAGCGCCCACCGGAATCCTTATCCAGGTGTCTGCGAAGGGTCTTGCGCCGGGCGCGAAGGGTATTCACATCCACAGCGTTGGCACCTGCGAAGACCCGGACAAGGGCTTTGTCGCTTCGAAGGGGCACCTCAACCCGACCGGCAAGAAACACGGTCTGATGAACCCCGAGGGACCGGACTCAGGCGACCTCCCGGTCATTTTCGTGCACGCGGACGGCTCGGTCGAGGCCGAAATGTTCACCTCGCTTGCCAGCCTGCGCGGCGCAGGCGACAGGCCGGCCCTGCTCGACGCCGACGGCGCAGCGATTGTCATCCACGAGAACAGGGACGACCACGTGACCCAGCCGATCGGGGGTGCTGGCGCGCGCATCGCCTGCGGCGTGGTCAAGGCCGAATAGCAGGATGAAGCGCCGGCATGTGCTGCTGCCGGCCGCTTGCGTGACAGCTTCCTGCCTGCTGATGACGGGTAGCGGCATGTCGGTGGCAAAAATGGAGGGGCGAGCACCGGATTTTCAGGCGCAAGGCGTTGGCCCCTTCCTGCTGAAGCGTCCGCTTCGCGACGCAGCCGCCGACGCGCTCCGCTTCGACCCTGCCGCCGCCCATGTCGGACCGGGCTGCGATGCCCGCGACCAGGTCACCGTGCAGCTGACAGTCGGTCATCGCGCGTTGAGCGTGATGTCCATGGCCGGCACCGATGGTCGCATCGAGGAGATTGTCGCCGTGCCGCTTGGGCCTCTGCCCAAGGCAGGGAGTGCAGCCGCCTGCGAGGCACTGGGAGGCGACTTTGCAGCGTCGCTGCGCGAACGTCTCGGCCCCTTCGAGTCTGCCGTCCACATGCAGAAACCCGTTTCAGACGAGTATTCCTACCGTTTCGCAGGCGGCGCCCGCGCAGTCGCCCGCTGGTTTGGCGGTGGGCGAACCTGCGACATCGCACTTCATTTCGAAGCGCAGCCTTCCGCAACCGCAGCCCAAGGCTGAGGCGCGCGACGGGTCAGGTCGAGCCGCGGGACACTTCCCGCGCTGCAGTGGCAGCCTCAGTGCTTGAAGCGCGAAACCATGGCGCTCAGATCCTTGGCAACACGTTCCAGCGTATGAGCCGACTCCGAGGTGTTCTGCATCGATACGCTGGTCTCCTCGACCATCTGGGCGATGGCCTCGACCTGCTGCGCGATCGCATCGCTCGCGGCGCTCTGCTCCTGCGTTGCTGTGGCGACATCGCGCAAGCGGTTGACCATGTTGTCCGCGCCATGCCGGATGTCACGCAGCGACTGCCCTGCGTCCTGCGCAAGGCCCACGCCGTGCTCGACCTGCGGCAGCACCTGCTCCATCGTTCCCACTGCCCGACTGGTATCGGCCTGAATCGCGCCGATCATGCCACCGATCTCCTCGGTTGCACTCGACGTACGCTCGGCCAGCTTGCGCACCTCGTCGGCCACCACCGCAAACCCGCGACCCTGCTCACCTGCCCGTGCAGCCTCGATCGCCGCGTTCAGGGCAAGCAGGTTGGTCTGCGCGGCGATCTCCTTGATCACGTTCGCAATCGACGAAATCTGGTTGGTCTGGCTCTCGAGCGAACGCAACTGATCTGCCGCGGCCGAAACCGACGCCCTGATGTGATGCATCTCGCTGGTGGCGTTCGCCACCTTTTGTTCGCCACTTTCAGCCATCTCGGACGCGGCGTTCGAGTCGCGTTCGTTATCCTTGGCGTTGTCGGAGATGTGGTTGATCGAAACCGTCATCTGCTCGATTGCCGCAGCCATCGACGAGGTCGAGTCGGCCTGCCTGTGTGCCGCAATCGCGACCTGGTCAGAGGCATGCGTGATGCCTTCGGCCGTGCTCGCAAGCCGGCTCGCTTCGCCCGAGATCTGGCCGATCATTTCGCGAAACGCGCGCAACATCCCCGACAGTGCCGCCAGCATGCTGCCCTCGGCCGCAGCCCCGACCTCGACAGTCAGATCACCTCCTGCTGCACGTGACATCAAGCGCACGGCGTCTGCGGGTTCGCCGCCAATCTGGCGCAGAATCGAACGCGCAACCAGGAACCCGAAACCGACGATGAAAGCCATGATCAGGGCCGCGATGCCGAGATCGCGCATCATGCGGTTGTTGAACTCAGCCTCCACGCTGTCGACGTAGACGCCGGTGCCGATGATCCAGTCCCAAGGCTGGAAGACCATCACGTACTGCAGCTTGTCGACCGCCTCCTTCTGCCCCGGGCGGGGAAACGAGGTATCAACGAAGCCGCCGCCACTCGATTTGGCAACGGCCAGAATGTCCTTGATCGTGTAGCGCCCCTGCCCGTCGCGGATTTCCTCGGTCATGTTCTTGCCGCGCCACTCCGGACGGAACGGGTGCATGACAGACGCTCCCCCGGTCGACCAAACGTAGAGGTACTCGGTCTTTCCGTCCTCACCGCCGTAGCGCATCGTGCTCAGCACCTGTAGCGCCAGCCGCTTGCCCTCATCCTCCGGGAGCTCCCCCTTTGCGACCTGATCGTGGAACCCGGCAACGAGTTGGACCGCCGACTGGATCGTCGCGCTGATCTGCAGCTTGTGCCCTTCCATGAGCTCACGCTTGACCTGAAACGCAGCGATTGCGTTGGTGAGCGTAATGCCGAGAAAGGCTGCGAGGATGAGCAAGCCAATCCGGGTTCTGAGGGTGAGGTTGTTGATCATGGGCGTATCTCGGTCCTGGAACCAGGATTAACGGCGCATGTCGGAAAAAGTTTAGCGCTTTCGACCTAGGCCCTGACGGCATCCAGAATCTGCCGCCGCTCATCCTGCGAATCATGCAGCAAGGACTGGAGCTCGGCCGGATCGATGCCAAACCCGTCCGTAGTCGCAGGCCCGCGCTGCGGATGGCGGCCGAGCAGGCCGTCGAACGGATCGGGAAATTCGGACACCATGGATGCAATCTGCACGATGTGGTGCAGGTCAGCCGGCGGCCATGCTCCGGTGTAACCGTCTTCCGCATCCAGGCCGTCGAGAATGGACTCCGGCACGTCGAACACGTCGAGCACGGCCCGCCCGACCTCGACGTGCAGTCGATCCACGAGCTCGGCGAAGCGGTCGATATTGCGCTCCATCGCCGGGTAATCGGACGCCCGCGCAATCAGGAAGAACTGCCCGATCTGGGTCAGCATGCCGGCCATCAGCGCGGTATCCGGGTTGCTTGCCTGGGTCCTGCGGGCCAGGGCGAAGCACCAGGAGGCGACATCCAGCGAGCGCATCCACAGGCCCTGCGCCAGCGTCCGCATGTTGGGCGAGCGGTGATCCCCGGCGAGCTGCTCGGATGCGACCGCAAACGCCAGGCTGCGCAGCGACGACAGCCCGATCCGCCGCACCGCCACGCCCACCGAATCGACCAGCGCGCCGTAGGGGTTGAGCGCCACCGTGTTGGCCATGCGGATGGTCTTCGCGGCCAGCACCGGCTCTGCCTGAACGACGGCGACAATCTCGTCGAGACTGGAATCGGGGTCATCGGCAAGGCGCTTGATGCGCAGCGTCACCTCCATCGACACCGGAAAGACCAGGCGCCCGTCATTCAACTCGGCATTGATCGTGTCGGTAAACGCGCGTGCCTGTTGTTCGAACTCGTTCATTTCTCGCTCTCCTCGCTGCAACCCTTCGCATGACGTCCATCGCGCGGACGCAGTGCGCCCTGAATTGCGGTTTTTGGGCGAATGTACCAAAGAATGCGGCAGGCCGTCGGCATCGCGTTGCAGAGCACAGCCTCACCCGAAAAGCATTGAGGCGCTGCTGAGACGCTGAGTCGGCGATAGCACGCCATCATCACAGGAAAATCCGGTTTGTGTGTCAGTGTGGTTACGTTTAACGAAAGTGCAATCTTGATGGCGGAGGATCAGGGCCTTCGTGCAACAGCGCACGCAACATCATCACCTGATTCTTTAGTCGTACTACGTGACCAAAACCACTTCGCCCGAGCCACATCAGTTCCTCGCCACGCCCGCGCAGCCGACCACCTCGGGAGCCGGGTGCGCAGACGTCCGTCCTGCGCCCACCTGGCGCCGCCTGTTCAACGAGTGGTCGCTGACGAGCCTCGGGCTCGTCGTCTTCTGCGCCATGCAGATCCTTGGCGTGTGGGAACTTCATGTCGCCGGACAGGGCGAAGCGCACTCAGGACTGGCGCGCGCCTTGACCCTGATGCTGCTTGCAGGCACGGCCGTTATGGTGGCCCTGGTGGATCGCTGGCGCAGACGCCATTTCGAGCAGTGCGCAGTGCTGCTGCAAACCACCCGGATGAACGCCCAGTTGCGTGAAGAAAAGGGGGCTGTCTACCAGCTCGCATCCTTCGACCACCTCACCGGCCTGCCCAACCGCATGCTGTTTACCGAACTGGCGAACAGCCACCTGTCGAGAACACGGAGAAGCCACGCGCCATTCGTGATGATGTTTCTCGACCTCGACCGCTTCAAGCTCATCAACGACACGCTCGGGCACCGCATAGGAGACCTGCTGTTGCATGGCGTGGGACAGCGCCTGATCGGCACGGTGCGCGAGGCGGACATCGTTGCCCGTCTTGGCGGCGATGAGTTCGTGGTGCTGCTGACCGAACTGGAGTCCATCGACGACGCAGCGAGGGTGGCAAACAAACTGATCGAGGAGATCGGGTCTCCAATGCAGATCGAGGGGAACGAACTCGAGATGCGGCCAAGCATCGGCATCGCGGTACACCCCCGCGACGGGCTCGACCTTGACGCGCTGATGCGCAATGCCGACTCGGCGATGTATGAAGCCAAGCGTGCCGGGCGCGGGTGCTTCCGCTTCTACGACCCGTCGCTGAACTCACGCTCCATCCTGCAGGCCGACCTGAGCAGCCGCTTCAGACGCGCGATCATGGGGGACGAGTTCGTTCTCCACTATCAGCCACGCATTTCGCTCAACGGTTATCGCATTACCAGCCTGGAAGCCCTGATCCGCTGGCAACACCCGGAGCGGGGACTGGTTTTTCCCGGTGAATTCATCGACTACGCCGAGCAGGAGGGCCTCGTGGTCGAGCTCGGCAACTGGGTGTTGCGCGAGACCTGCCGCCAGATCGCAGCGTGGCTGGCTGAAGGCATCTCGGTGGTACCCGTGGCGATCAACGTGTCACCCAAACAGTTGCGCGACCAGACCTTTGTCAATTACATCCGCGAGGTCGTGAGCGACTACGGCATTCCTGCGAACCTGCTCGAGATCGAAATCACCGAACGCTGCGTGGTCGAGGACTTCGAACGCCCTCGCCAGGCGCTTGAGGCATTGTCCGGGCTCGGACTGAAGATCGCACTCGATGACTACGGCACCGGCTTTTCCAGCCTGAGCTTCCTCAAGCGCCTGCCGATCAACGTCATCAAGATCGATCGCAGCTTCATCAGCGACATCCGCAACCAGAGCAATGACGCCGCCATTGTCGCGTCAACCATCGCGCTCGGCCACAATCTGGGCCTGACCGTGATCGCCGAAGGCGTCGAGACCCGCGAACAGCTCATCTATCTGCGCGCCGCCGGATGTGACGAGGTACAGGGCTACTATTTCCAGAAGCCGGTAGCCGCCGCAGAGATAGTGGAAGCATTGAAGGCCGGCGAAGTGGTGCGCTGAGGGGCGTGCTGCCAACTAGTTGGACTTGGGTGGTGTCGCGGTTCCTGGCAGGCTCAGCTTGCCCTCGTCGCGAAACCGCATGCCGCGAAACAGACCGCCGCCCAGCTTGCCGCTCAGCACGTACGGCACGCTGTCAGCCGGTTCGTCCTCAACCATGCCCATAGCCTGACGCACGAAGGAAATCGCCGACACCGTCACCGGCACCACGATCACCGTTTCCCCATAGCGCGGCACACTGCCCTGCGCGTCGCTCACGCCGGTCGCAAACGGCTTGCCGTTAAGCTCCAGCTCGAGCGCCACGCCATCGAAATCGATCGCATCGTCATTGGGGTTCTGCACCCGCAGCTTGAGGCCGAAACGGATCTCCATTCCCACCCCGGGCAGCGGCTCCATCCCCACCACGTTGATCCGCACCGGATCACGATCCACCACGCTGGCGCAACCACCGATCGACAGCGCGAGCAGCAGGACGAACGCAAGATGCAGCCAGGACAAGGACGCACGGGAAGAATGAATCGACATGACCGGCACCTCGAAAGTCGGGAGTGATACAGCGCATTGTACGCACCCCGCACGCGCTGGCGTCCGCACCACGCTCGGGCCAGGTGCAGATCGAGGTCAGCGCGAGCCTGAAAAGGCTACCCCAGGTGGGTGTGCCGCTTGCCGGTTGGCGTCGTCTCCATCGCCGCCAGCCCGCGCAGGATGCCGCAGGCGTCCAGCCCCTGTTCGGTCTGGCATTGTTGCCTGAGCGTGCTCAGTTGCTGCTTCAGTTGCTGCAACTCCTCAATGCGGGCTTCCACATGACCGATGTGCTCGTCGAGCAAGGTATTGACTGCGCCACAGCCATCCAGCGGACCGTCCATCAGCGTGAGCAGGGCCCGAATCTCGTCGTGCGTCATGTCGAGCGCACGACAGTTGCGGATGAAGCGCAAGCGCTCGAGGTGAGCCGAGCCATAGCTGCGGTAGTTGCTTGCGCTGCGCTCGGCCTCCGGCAGCAGGCCTTCCTTCTCGTAATAGCGGATGGTTTCGGTTGTGCAGTTCGCCGCACTCGCCAGTTCGCCAATCTTCATGCGACCTCCTCAAAACGCTTGACCCTGAAGTGGCTTCAAGGTGTCGAATGCAAGCATACGACGAATGAAGAGGCTCAGCCATGTCGAGCTGCTGCGACCACAATCCGGAAAAAACCGCTGAGCGCGCACACGCGCATGAGCACGAACATGCTCACGGAAATGCCCACAGCCATTGCACGGAAGATGCCGATTGCTGCGCACCGGCCCTCGTCCAGCTCGGCGCGCTGTCTGCGCCTGCAGCCACTGCTGAAGGCATCCGCACCTCGATCCGCATAATGCAGATGGACTGCCCCACCGAAGAGGCACTGATCCGCAAGAAGCTGGGCGCCATGGCGAGCGTCAGCACCATGGAGTTCAACCTGATGCAGCGGGTACTCACCGTGGTGCACGCGCCGAACGCACTTGACCCGGTCATGGAGGCCATCCGCTCGCTCGGTTTCGAACCGGAGCTGCCCGCAACGGGCGAGCAGCCCGCGCCGGTCGCCGACACGCCACGCGCCCCCTGGTGGCCTCTGGCACTCGCAGGCGCTGCGGCACTCGCGTCTGAGATCGCCGACTGGATGAGTCTGCCCGGCCCTGTGCCGGCCGTGCTTGCGATTGCCGCCATCGCCGTTTGCGGCCTGGGCACGTACAAAAAGGGCTGGGTCGCAATTCGCAACGGCAACCTGAACATCAACGCCCTGATGAGCATTGCGGTCACCGGCGCCCTCCTTCTGGGCGAATGGCCGGAAGCGGCGATGGTGATGGTGCTGTTCACGATTGCCGAACTGATCGAGGCCCGCTCGCTCGACCGGGCGCGCAACGCCATCAAGGGCCTGATGCAACTCACGCCGGACACCGTGACCATGCAGCAGACCGACGGCAGCTGGCAGCAGGTGGCAGCATCTGCCGCAACCGTGGGCTGCGTGGTCCGCGTCCGGCCGGGCGAGCGCATCGGGCTCGACGGCGACATCATCACCGGGCGCTCGACGGTCAATCAGGCGCCGATCACCGGCGAGAGCCTGCCGGTGGACAAGTCCGTCGGCGACAGCGTCTTCGCGGGCACCATCAACGAATCCGGTGCTTTCGAATACCGGGTCAGCGCAGCCGCGAACAACACTACCCTCGCCCGCATCGTTCACGCGGTCGAGGAAGCCCAGGGCGCCAGAGCGCCGACGCAGCGCTTCGTCGACCGGTTTGCCCGCGTCTATACCCCAATCGTGTTTGCGATTGCCATCGGCGTCGCGATCCTGCCCCCGCTGCTGATGGGCGGAGGCTGGTACGACTGGGTCTACAAGGCACTGGTAATGCTTGTCATTGCCTGCCCCTGCGCACTGGTGATCTCGACCCCGGTCACCATCGTCAGCGGACTCGCCGCAGCAGCGCGTCACGGCATCCTGATCAAGGGCGGCGTATATCTTGAGGAAGGGCGCAAACTGAAGTGGCTCGCGCTCGACAAGACGGGCACCCTCACTCACGGCAAGCCAGTGCAGACCAACTTCGAATGCCTTGGCACGATCGATAGCGAAAGCTGCCGACGCCTGGCTGCGAGTCTGGCAGCACGCTCGGACCACCCGGTCTCGCAAGCGCTCGCAAAGGCCGCCGCAGACGACGGTATCGCACTCATGGACGTCGACACGTTCGAGGCCCTTCCCGGTCGAGGCGTTCGCGGCATGATCGACGGCTCGCGCTACGTGCTGGGTAATCATCGTCTGGTGCACGACCTCGGACGCTGCTCGCCTGCACTGGAAGCGCGGCTCGACGCACTTGAGCGAGCCGGAAAGTCGGTGGTCGTACTGTTCGACGATCTTCAGGTACTCGCCCTGCTCGCTGTCGCAGACACGGTGAAGGACAGCAGCCGAGCCGCCATCGACGCACTCCACCGTCTCGGCGTGAAGACTGTCATGCTCACCGGCGACAACCCGCACACCGCCAGCACAATCGCACAACAGGTCGGCATCGACGAGGCCCGCGGCAACCAGCTCCCCGAGGACAAACTCACGGCCGTTGAAGAACTGGCCGCCAGGGGCACCGTGGGCATGGTTGGTGACGGCATCAACGACGCCCCCGCACTGGCGCGCGCCGACATCGGCTTTGCCATGGGCGCGATGGGCACCGACACCGCGATCGAGACCGCCGACGTTGCCCTGATGGACGACAACCTGAGCAAGATCGCGACCTTCGTCCGCCTGTCGCAATCCACCCACACCTTGCTGGTGCAGAACATCGCGCTGGCGCTGGGCATCAAGGCCGTGTTTCTGGCACTCACCGTCGTCGGCATGAGCACCATGTGGATGGCCGTCTTCGCCGACATGGGCGCCAGCCTGCTGGTCGTCGGCAACGGTTTGCGGCTGCTGCGCAAGTAGCAGGCACGATCAACACAGCCCCTCCGCGGCTCCGCGCGAGCCATGTTTTCCCGATGGTCTCGACCATGTTCCGGGAGAAGCATTGTGCACGCGGAGGCGTGAAGGCACGGAAGGAAGCGGTGCGGGTCGCGCTGGGTGCGATTTTGGGCACGACGTGCGATAGAGGTTTCGTTCGCCCGGAGGGGAGCACGTTGGGCTGAGGTGCCCTACGTTTTCCGCCTTCCGACCGGCCGTCCTCATACTGCCATTTCTTGCTGATCCTGTCTTTCGATCCAGTTCTGCAGGAACGTGGTCGGCGACAGATATCTCAAGGTGGAGTGGCAGCGGCTCCGGTTGTAGAACACGGAGATGTATTGGAACAGATCGCTCGTGGCTTCGCTGCGAGTCGCGTAGCTTGCGCCATGAACGCGCTCATTCTTGAGGCTGTTGAAGACGCTCTCGGCCGGGGCATTGTTCCAGCAGCTGCCCTTGCGCGACATCGATCCGCGCATGCCGTATGTGACCAGGCGAGTCTGGTAAGCATGACTGGCATATTGGCTTCCGCGGTCCGAATGGAACAGCACTCCTGGTTCGGGCCGACGGCGGAACCAGGCCATCGACAGCGCATCCAGTACCAAGTCGGTCGTCATGCGCGACTTGATCGACCAGCCGATCACTTCGCGGTTGATCAGATCGATGACGACGGCCAGATACAGCCAGCCCTCGGCGGTGGCGATGTACGTGATGGCGGCAGTCCACACGCGATTCGGGGCATCGGGTGCGAAGCGGCGATCCAGCACATTCGCTGCCACGGGCAGGGTATGCGTGGAGTCTGTCGTCGCCTTGTAACGCCGCGTGTGCCGCGCCCGGATACCGTTCTCACGCATCAGGCGCTCGATGCGCGGCAGGCCGATCCGGTGGCCGCGCCCGCGCAGCTCAGCGTGAATGCGTCGTGCCCCGTGCGCCTGCCGAACCTCCTGATGGATTGTGCGGATGAGAACTAGCGCCTGGGCGTCGCTCAGGCGCTTCCGATTCGGCGTCCCCCCCGCCAGCCAAGCCCGAAACCCGCTTTGACTCACCGACAGGGCGTCGCACAGGACGGGCATCTGGAAGTATCTACGCTGCTTCTCGATCCAGGCATATTTCACAGCAGCTCCTTCGCGAAATATGCCGCCGCATATTTCAGGATCTCATTTTCCATCTAGAGGCGCGCGACCTGCGCGCGCAACCGCGACAGCTCCATCTGCTCGGCGGTGATCTGTTTGGCACCGGCCGGGTTCAGCTTGCCAGCCTTGACCCAGTTGCGTAGCGTTTGCTCGACCAGCCCCAGTTCTTCCGCGGTACGGGCGATGCTGCCGACCTCGTCGGCTTGCTTGACGGCCTGCTCCTTGAACTCGGCCGTGTATTCCTGTTTCGGGATGCGTTTCACATCGTTCTTCGTCTCGTTGCGTCGATCGTACGACGATTACGCTGGAAGACGAAATTCGTGGATTCGTGGGGCAGCTCATGGATAGCAAACCCATATATAGGTACTCGTAATACCCGCACATGGATCTCTGTTTTAGCAACAATCCATGTATGGATATTGCAAAGCTCATCTCAGACAACCTGACCGCCTGGATGGCGGCAACGCCCTCCCTCGACACGTTCAAGAAGGTGGCAGCGAAGTCCGGAGTTGGGTTTGGAACTGTTCAACGGGCAAAAAACGGCGACGGCAACATCACCGTTGAGAGACTGACAGCTATAGCTGCTGCGTTCGGGCGGCAGCCGGCCGAGCTGATCACTTCACCATCAGATGCCATTCGCGCCGCAAGCGATGCCGAGGCCTACCCCCTCACGCCTTTGCCGCACAAGAGTGCGCGCGAGGAACGCATTGCTGCGATCCACACCTTGCTGGCACGCACCGACGATTACGGCCTAGTCGCGATTCTGGAAAAGGCCAAGGACGTTGCGCGCGACTACCCTCTGGACGATGCCGGGGGCACCAAGGGTTAAGACGCGGCCTAGATTAACTTTGGTGTGGCTGGCTTCCGATGCCGATGGGCGCTAGAGCGTCGCGTTCGCAGATGAGGCATAGGCTGGTATTCACGACCCCACACCGACAAACAACGAGGCAACATGATGAATCCGCAGGATCACCAGCCGGATCGCAAACGGATAACGGTGAGCAAGTTGCACTTCGACCCGCAGAACCCGCGCTTTCCGCCGGAAGTGGCGCGGGGGCCCGTAGAAGAACTCATCGAGCGTTTCGTGCGCGACGAGCGCCTGCTTGAGGTCATCACTTCCATCGCGGATCAGGGGTACTTTGAAGGCGAGCCGCTGCTTGTTGTTCGCGTTGGCAAAGACAGCTATCACGTTATCGAAGGCAACCGTCGGCTCGCAGCACTCAAGCTGCTCACGGGCGAAATCGACCCGCCGGAAGGCAGAATATCCATTGAAGATGCCTGTCGATCCGCCATACACAGACCTGACAGTGTCCCCTGCCTGATCTTTGAAACCAGTGACCAGATTCTGCGCTACCTCGGGTTTCGCCACATTACCGGCATCAAGTCGTGGAGCTCGCTGCAAAAGGCTCGCTACCTCAAGCGCATGCGCGATCAGTTCTACCATGATCTCGACGGACGCGATCAACTTAAGCGCCTTGCCAGGGAAATCGGCAGCCGGGCGGATTACGTGGGACAGATGCTTACTGCGCTGAACCTGTATGAGCGCGCGGAAGCGCAGAACTTTTACAAGGTCCCCGGCCTTGAGCCGGCCGAGATCGACTTTTCTGTACTGGCCACCGCATTGAGCTACTCGAACATTGCCGACTATGTCGGTCTGGAAAGTCGGCAGGACGTAGACGGCGAGGAAGTCTCCGATAACAACCTCAAGCAGTTGCTCAGCTGGATGTTTGTCGCGCGCGGCAACCAGAAATCGGTACTGGGCGACTCCCGGCAGCTGAAGCTGCTGGCTGCGGTGGTGGAATCGCCGGACGCCCGCGCCATGCTCGTCAGGGAGGGCAACCTTGAGACCGCCTACCAGCTCAGCCGAGGACCAGCAAAGGCCCTGAACGCCGCCCTGATTACCATCGAGAAGCGCCTGCAGGACGCATGGCAATGGCTCCCGCTTATAGACGAGCCCTACCCCAGTGACGATGAGCGCGCAGACGCGATTCGAAAGCTGGCGCTGCAGATTCGGGACGCCATCAGGGCAAAGCAGAGTGGCGCCGACGATGACTAAGTCGATTCTTCACAACTTGACCAGCCCGCCACGGGCCGGGCGATCCGAGCTCTATCGCTGGTGCGACTACATCGAGCTACGCTGCCTTACCCATATCGACCGCCGATTTTCGCGCGACGCATTCGCCGAAGCAATAGAGGAGACCCGCGACACCTCTGTAGACATCGACCCGCTTGCGATTGACACGGAGGAGGATGGCCCCATCCATCCCGAGGGTGTCGACGCCGAGAAGGATGTTGAAGAAGAGACCGCCGCGAATTTCTTCAAGCATTTCCGGTGGCGCGAAGGCGCATTCGGCCCTGCCTGGCCCTTCTCGCTCGACGCGCACGCCAACGAGATCCAGCTGAAGGAGGAACTCCAGCCGATTCACTATCTTTACCTGAACCTGTTGCTGGCGGCATCCCTGCGATACAGCCCAAAGGCGCGCTGGCGGGACATGACGGGACGATTCGAACGCCTGTCGCTTTCCATCTTTCGAAAGCTGATGCCCGCAGGCGCCCAAGTACATGCGTTCGGCGCCGCCGAGGGCGAGCGCTACCGAGGGCACCTATACAACCGCCTGCAGGAATTGTGCAGAGACATTCGCGGGCAACTGCACCTCAAACGCACGCACTTTGCCAAGAACGATGCCGGCGATGGCGGTCTGGATATCGTTGCCTGGCACGACCTCGGGGATCAGCGAGATCACATTCCAATTTCGTTTGCGCAGTGTGGATGCACCGCAGACGGCTGGCCGAACAAGATGCTCGAAGCCTCACCGGACAAGCTCGCTGGCAATCTTCATATACAACATCCTTGGGCGACGTATTATTTCATGCCGCTGGACTTGGGCACGGAAATCGACGGCTGCATGGACTGGCAATTCAAGCACGACATGGGCAGAGCCATCGTCATCGACAGGCTTCGCCTGACCCACCTCGCTGACGAAGCCGAACTCGCGGACCAAGAGCTAATTGGCGTCGGCCCGGTGAACGAGGCACGGGCACTCGCGGTGACTTAATTCAGAAGGGATCAGCCCCACACATCCGGCAACGCCCGTGCCACAGCCTCGAACAGCGGCGGTGGCACGGCGTTGCCGACCACTTTATACCGCATATCCAGACTGCCGCGCTCAGTGTCCGGGAACTTGAACACCCGATCGAAGCCCTGAAGTCGCGCGGCCTCACGGTAGCTGAAACGCCGCGCACGCTCGTCCGTCTCAAACCGCCAGACGTTGTGCTCCAACTTCTTCAGCGGTGGGCTCATGGGATGCAGCGGCATGTGGCGTGGGTTAGCCACAATCGTCTTTGAGGTCTCGTCCCAACTCCGCCGCCGATCCCTCGACAGGTAGTACCAATGGAACTCGCGCGCGTAAAACTCGCCTTCCGGCCATTCCGGCATGTCTCCGATTGCATCGCGGATCGTCACGCGAGGCGACGCTCTCCCCTCGCCGTATGACGGCGCCGGGAAGCTATACTCCACCCCCAGATCGTCCCGCACCCCGACTATGAAGATGCGCTTGCGGTCCTGCGCAACGCCGTAGTCCGCCGCGTTGAGCACGCCGGCTTTCACCCCGTATCCGGCCTCGCTGAACACCCTGAACTGGTCTGACAGCAGGTGGCTGAAGTTCTTGCGCACCATGCCGGACACGTTCTCGACAATGAAAGCCTTGGGCCGGACCGCCCGCAGCGCGCGGGCAAACTCCAGATACAGGGTGTTGATCTTGCGAGAAGGGTCGCGCAGCCCGCCCTGGCTGAAACCTTGGCATGGATAACAGCCGACTAGCAACTCCGCCTGAGGAAACGTTTCGATCTTGCTGACATCCCCCAATCTGTAATCCGTTTGCGGATGGTTGGCCAGGTAAACGTCACGCGCGTAGGGCAGCACGTCATTGGCCATGACCACGTCGAATCCGGCCGCGATCACGCCCGCGTCTGATCCCCCACATCCTGAAAACAACGATACAGCTTTCGGCATTCCATTTTCTCCCGCGCGAATTTTACCCAACCCGAGCGCATCCCGCCCGTCGATCCCTCACGCCGCATCAAATCGAGCTGATTCAGTGCCGGATACCAATGCCGATCTAAAACTGCCCCCCCCATTACATTCGCATGCTTGTTGATCATGCCCCGAGCCCCTCGACATTTGATTAGCGGCCTTCCCCCACCGACCCAGCTTCCGCGGCAACGCCCATGCGTCCATCTGCAGCAGATTGTTTGTCCTTGCCCTTCTTCTTCGGCCGCCCCAGCCCCCGCAACTCCTCCACGATGCATTTGGACTTCAGGTCGGCGCCGAAGGTGATTTCAGCAGGACCCGAACGGGATCCGGACATCCCGTCCGGACTCGCACCGGCTGCCGCCAGATTGTGTCACCTGAAACTGCGACCAGAACTCGGACTCGTTGAGGCCGAGCTTACGGAGCGTCTCTCGGACTTCGGTACCGGTGTATTTCTTCAGCTTCACGGGGAGTGGCCTGGCTATTCCGAAGTGCATACTCTAACTTCAGCGATGGCAACCTGTAGGGCACGGAAAATGGGGATCACACAATCAGGCGGCCATCATGTGCGGCCGGCAGCCCCTCTACCCTCGCGCCGCCTCGGTCACCGCCCCATCGTTGCCGATCACGGTGAAGTCTGGTCCGGAGGCATCGGTATCGACCAAGCCGACGCAAACGAGCACCTTGGCACAGCAAATCTACCCGCGTCCGGGCGCACTTCGAAAATAGAAGTAACCCCGGCGTAACCCAGCGGAAACAAAAAAGGACCTGCATCGCTGCAAGCCCTTGATTTTACTGGTGCCCCCGGCAGGAGTCGAACCCGCGACCTTCGGTTTACAAAACCGCTGCTCTACCAACTGAGCTACAAGGGCAACACATCAGGTCGCGGATTATAGCCGAACTCGCGCGCGGCGCCAGTGGCGCGCATGCCTCAGACGACAGAAAGCACTTCCATTTTTCGACTAACTGTATAAACTTACAGTTATCGAGACAGCGCTCAGCCCTGTCTCATTTCCCCACAAGGAGAGAGACGATGGAACCGAAAATCAATCGACTGTTGATGAGCTTTGGTCTGCTGGCCGGACTGATGCTGGGAACCGGAAACACCGGCGGTGCAATCGCGATGGCGCTGGCAGGTGCCACAGGCGCATGGCTGTTGCGCACGCGTCCCGGTCAGGAACGCAGCCTGTGGTAAAGCTGAGGAAGCCCGCCGAAGAAAGGCGGGTTCAGCGACTCAATGGAATTGGCGTGCTGCCATCGACGGCAACAGCGGTCACGCTGTTCTTGGGGCTGCCATCGACCAGCTTGTCCGAGTAGGTAAGATACACCAGCACGTTGCGGCGGGCATCGACCATTCGTACTACCTGCAGGCGCTTGAAGAGCACAGACAGCCGCTCGGAGAACACCTCTTCCTTCTGAGGGATTGGCTCACGGAAGCGAATCGTACCAACCTGCCTGCAGGCGATCGAGGCCTCGGACAGATCTTCCGCGAGCCCGACTGCGCCAGAGAGACCACCGGTCTTGGCGCGGGAGACGTAGCAGGTCACGCCTTCCACACGCGGGTCATCGTAGGCTTCGACAACCACCTTGTGGTTGGGGCCGATCAGCTTCCACACCGTAGACACTTCCCCGACCCGCTCCGCATTGGCCGGCGCGCTCGCGACGAGCACGGCGACCATGGCTGCAGCGGGAAGAAGCCGGCCAGGTGACATCATTTTCCGAATTTCGTCATCAGCTGCTGAAGCTTCTCGCCGCGACGACGCTCAGCTTCTTCACGCTTGCGCTCGACCTCTTCGGCTTCGCGCTTCGCACGTTGCTGCTTGGCAGCTGCAGCAAAACGCTCCTTGAGCGTCGCCGAAGCGTGAGCGCGCTGCTCCTCGGTCACCTCTCCGGCAACGTTGCCTTCAAAGTCGAAGCGCTCTGTCGCCTTTTCCATTGCCTTCAGATACCGCGTGGACGCCGTGTGCATGCGCAGCGCACTGCGCAGGGTCTTTTTCTCGAACTCCGGGAAGCGTTCGAGAATATTGGTATCGATGCGAATGGCCAGCGGCTTGCAATCGCGGAACGTCGGCGACTGCTCCTGCAGCTTCTGCAACAGGGCACGGGGTTCGAGGGCGGGTTTCGCGGAGGGCGTTTCGGTTGTCATGACGCAGCGGACTGTTCGGCTTGAAGACTGCATTCTACCCGAGCTACGCCGCAGGGTGCCCGATTGCCGACATTACCGCGTTCGCTTCAAGCGCTCGACGCAGTGTGATGCACAGCACAGAACTTTTGATCGCTCTGCACCCTCTCTTGAGTATAGGGCGGTCTTCTCGGCCAACGACAATCATCGTTTGCTTATATAATACCGAAAGGCTGAAACGCGCCGCGTTTGAAACGTCCGCACTTGAACAGGACAGACCATGACGACCAAAAACTGGAAGCGCCTGCCCGGATCGCGCACCGAGCCTGCAGGTCAGGAGCGCAAGGTCTTGCGCAAACTGCCAATGATTGCACTCGCCGGCACTGCCGCATGCGTGAGCGTTTCACTCCTCGCACGTCTGGCCTGGTGGGGCGACAAGACCGACGACACGCTCCGTGCATTACAGATGATCGACATCTGGGTGATCGCCGCTGTCGTGCTGCACTGGACCGTTGTGCTGACCGTCGCCATCTTCTGTTTCATTGTTTTCGTCATGAAGGGCCCAGGCTACATTGCCGACGGCTACACCCTGCCGGACAAGAATGCGCCCCTCTGAACACATGCCTGACCAGACGCCCCGCGCCCGCCAGCCCTCGCGTCTGGCAGGCACGCAACCCTGCGACATCCCCCAAATACCGGAATAAATCACCATGAAAACCGCGCACGATCTCGTCACCGCAGCCAAGGCCAGAGTTCAGGAAACCCCGCTTGAGAAGGCCGATCAGGCGATTCGGGACGCGGACATTCTGATCGACGTCCGTGAGACTGAGGAATACGCATCCGGCCACATCCCGGGCGCGGTTCACATCTCTCGCGGCATGCTCGAATTCAAGCTCAGCAACATGCCCGAGCTCGCGTCCCGCGACCTCAGGATTGTCGTTTACTGCAAGACCAGCGGCCGCGCCGCGCTCGCTGCGTGTGCGCTTGCGGACATGGGCTATCTTGACGTGAAATCGATCGCAGGCGGATTCGATGCCTGGGCGGCGGCAGGAAAGCCTGTCGCAAAGCCGGAACTGCCGAGCTTCGAGTAAGACGGACGGGTTGCCACACCAGATGCGCAGCCGCGCATCTGGTGCATTCGGGACAAGGCCGTAGCGCTGGAACTTGCATTCACCGCGCCGGCCTTGTCGCCTCAACGATCGCGACAATGATGTCGACATCGTGATCGCGCCGGCTTGCTCGGGCACCGGCCACTGCCTTTTTGTCCGTCTTTTTTTCCGCCTTTTTCCCTGCACTCCGCTTCTGTTCGGCGCCCTGCCGCGCCCGTTTCGCCGCTGATCCGTTTTCTGTCGCTGCAGCGGCCTTCAATCCGCTGACCGCGGAAGCCCCCGGCAACCGCGTGTCGTCGACTGCTGGCGTTACTGGCAGGGCGCGGATCGAGGCCACACCGCCATCGACGACAGGGCTTTGCGGATCGCAGGTCGCCGCCGGGGCGCACGCGGCCTCAGCGCCAACGATCCGCGCAGCGCCTGCGGGCACTGTAGTCCGGCAATCATCTCCCGCCACAGCGCTCACCACGCGATCCGCAGCGGCTGCGCCGTCATCGGGTAGTCGCGTCCCCTCATCCCCGCTCACCACGTAGATCATCCCCAGCCAGAAGGCGAGCGCCAGAAGTACGAGCGCCAACAGGCCCCGTGCGGCGCCCGGCAACACACGCCAGCGCGCCTCGCAAGCGGACACACGGGGAGGCGGCGACAGGCCGTCGAGAATGCTGAAAGGGGCGGCGCTCGATGTCCTCGTGCCGCTCGCGACCAGTGCCGGGCCGGATTCGCCACCCCCGATCCATTTCTTTGTCATTTTTTTTGCACCCGAGTATGCCATTTGCACATTCTAATGTCTTAAAATCCGGTTCCACCCATCGCAGCAGAAGATTTTTTCCCTAGCCCTCGCGCCAGTCGTTCTGGCGCAACCAGCCGCCAAACACGCAATGACCCTGGTCCTGTCCGCCTGTTTCCTGAGCATTGCCGCTGCAGTCAGCCTGCTTGGATTCGCCTCGCTTCGGCGCGCGCTGTTCGGCTGGGTGCCGCCACTGATGCGAGGAATGAGCGGACCATGGCAGATCGGGTGCGCGAAGGCCCGGGACGCATGGCGATTCGCCACCGAAGGATTCCTCGCAGCGGGCAGGCTGATCCGACGCCGCATGACTTTCACGCTCGCAGCACTCGTGCTGATGAGTGCCCCCGCCCTCCTCATCCCGCACTTCATTGCGCCGTTTCCGCTCCCTGAACAGGTCGGAGGCCCGACATCCGGAAGCCGAATTGCAGCGCTTCTCGAAGGTGAGCAACTCTCTCCACCCCCGCCATTGCCGCCCGACATCTTCGCGACCCGCGAGGTCGAGCACCTGCGGCCGGCCACACCGGACGCTAACCGCGACTGGATGCGCCTCGACACCGAGTTTCGCCAGCGCCTGCTCGCCGCATTCACGCTCATGCGCGACCGGCATGGCTACGAAACGGTGCTGATCGAAGGCTACCGGAGCCCCGCCCGACAGAATCAGCTGGCAGCCCTCGGCGACAGTGTCACCCGGGCATCGGCACACCAGAGCTACCACCAGTACGGACTGGCTGCCGACTGCGCATTTCTGCGCGAAGGCCGCCTCGTGATATCCGAGCGTGACCCGTGGGCAATGCAGGCCTACGAACGCTTGGGGCGCATCGCGGAGGAACTCGGACTCACCTGGGGCGGGCGCTGGACCCTGCAGGACTTCGGCCATGTCGAATTACGCCATCCGTCCGCGCACGACCGCAGGCCGCGCACCGCCGGCAACACCCTTCACCTCCCCACGGACGACCAAAGCTGAATCCATGTCCCGATTGCGCGCCCCCCTCACAGACGCACGATTTCTCACCCTGCTCGGGTTTGTCGCCCTGGCCGCTTTCCTCGTCTTCGCCACCGACATGTTCGGAATTCCTGCATCCTGGGCGATTGCAGCGGGCATCTTGCTCGTCTCAGCCTGGGTTCTGGCCACGTTCCTGCACAGGCGAAAGGCACGCCAGCACGCTGACGCCTTGCACGAGATGCTCGATCAGCCGGTCGAGAGGCAGGCCGGTACGACTGCAGCGGCCCGGCTCGAGCAGGAAACCCTGCGCCAGCGCATGCAGGAGGCCGTGACCACCATCAAGCGCTCGAAACTGGGTCGCGCGTCGGGTCGCTCGGCGCTGTATGAGCTTCCGTGGTACGTCACGATCGGGAATCCCGCTGCCGGAAAGAGCTCGGCCATCATCAACTCCGGGCTTCAGTTTCCGTTCGAGGACGGTACCGGCAGCGTGGTCAAGGGCATCGGCGGCACCCGCAACTGCGACTGGTTCTTCACCACAGAAGGCATCCTGCTCGACACCGCAGGGCGCTACTCGGTCTACGAGGACGACAGGCAGGAATGGCTGTACTTCCTTTCGCAGCTCAGGAAGCATCGCCCGCTTGCGCCGATCAACGGCATCATCATCACCGCAAGCATTGCCGAACTCAGCTCGAACCCGCCCGAGTTCGCCATTTCCCTTGCCCGCAGCCTGAGGCAGCGGGTACAGGAGCTTACCGAGCGTCTGCAGGTTTTTGCGCCGGCCTACGTCATGTTCTCCAAGGCGGACCTGATCGCAGGCTTCAACGACTTCTTTCAGGATCTGGACTGGAACGAACGCGACAGGGTGTGGGGCGCCACCCTGCCCTGCAACAGGACGGGGCGCGACAGCGCCATCGACCTCTTCGACCGCCACTTCGACATCGTTCACGAAGGGCTTCGCGAACTCGGCGTGGCCCAGATGGCGCGCGCCCAGGGTGAGCGCATGCCACCGGGCATGCTCGCCTTCCCGCTGGAATTTGCCGCGGTGAAGCCTGCACTGAGGGTGTTCATCGCGACACTGTTCGAGGACAACCCCTATCAGTTCGAGCCGGTATTCCGCGGTTTCTATTTCACCTCCGCCCTGCAAAACGGCGAGGCGCAGAGCCTTTCCGATCGCAAGATCGAAACACGCTTTTCACTCAAGGGCGAAGGCCCGCTGCCCGAACGCGTCGGATCGCGCAACGGATTCTTTCTCCGCGACCTCTTCTCGCAGGTGATCTTCGCCGACAGACAGCTCGTACGCCAGTATTCGGGAACGCGGCAAGCCCGGATGCGTCAGGTCGCGATCATCGGGGCCATCGCAGCGCTCGGCGTGATGTTTGGCGGCTGGAGCTGGTCGTACTCGAACAACCGCAGTCTGGTCGCTGGTGTCACCGCCGATCTCGAAAGCGCCGCAGCCATGCAGGCTGACAATACCGGCCTGCAATCCCGCCTGGCCGCGCTCGAGCTCATCCAGGACCGCATCGCCCAGCTTGAGGACTTCGACCACGACCGCCCGCTTTCACTTGGGCTGGGTCTCTATCAGGGCGAGGCACTGAAGGCCAAACTTTTCGACGAATATCACGCCGGCATTCGCAGCATCCTGCTGACACCGGTGCGCGAGCAGCTTGAAGCCTTCCTCACCGAGGTCAGCACCTTCCAGGACGAGCCGGGAAAGGTCGCGCACGATCCCGCAGCAAGTCCCGCGCCCCGCGGCGGAGGTCCATATGTGAGCGCAAGTCCGTCCAGCGTCGAAGACGCCTACAAGGCACTGAAGACCTATCTCATGCTCGCAGACCGGGCGCACCTCGACGCAGGTCATCTCTCGGACCATCTGACCCGGATCTGGCGCGAATGGCTGGAGGCAAACCGCGGGACAATGGGGCGTGAAGAGATGATCCGCAGGGCGGGGAAGATCCTTTCGTTTCATCTCGCCCACACCGGCAAACCCGAATGGCCGCTGATCGAAAACAATCTGGCGCTGGCTGATCAGGTGCGCGAACGACTGCGCAAGGTCGTCCGCGGGCTGCCAGCGACCGAACGCATCTATGCGGACATCAGGACGCGCGCGTCGACTCGCTTTCCGGCGGTCAGCATCGCCGGCCTGACCGGGGCGGGCAAAGACAGTCTGCTCACCGGCAGCCACGTCGTGTCGGGTGCATTCACGCATGATGCGTGGAAGGCATACGTCAGACAGGCCATTGACGATGCAGCGACAGGCGAGTTGCAAAGCACGGACTGGGTATTGCAGAGCGCCCGCCATGACGACCTTACCCTCCAGGGCAGCCCCGCACAGATCCGCAACACCCTCACCACGATGTACAAGCAGGAGTATGCGGCGGCGTGGGCGCAATTGCTGCAAGGCGTCAGCATCAGCAGTTTCGACAGCTTTCCCATGGCCGTTGCGGCAATGGACCGCCTTGGCGATCCCCAGCGCTCGCCAATCGGACAGCTGATGCGCACAGTCCACGCTCAGACCGCATGGGACAACCCACCCGCTGCCGGAGCGGGTCAGGGTCAGACGCAGGCAGCCCGCGGGCTCGGCGAATGGTTCAGACGCACGATTCTGCGCACACCCGTCGCCAGCGACGCGATCGATGCGCTGGCCCCGCCTGCAGGCATGCCGCTATCGCGAGGTGAGCTCGGAGAGGCGTTTGCCGGCGTCGACAGGCTGCAGGCCCCGCGCGACGACGGCGACAGCCTGCTTGAGCGCTATCTGCTGCACCTGTCACAGCTTCGCTCGAGGCTGAACCAGATCGCCAATCAGGGCGACCCCGGACCGGGTTCGATCAAACTCATTCGCGACACCCTCGATGACGGAGACTCGGAACTCGCCGCCACGCTGCGCTTCGTGGATGAGCAGATGCTCGCAGGCATGGAAGATGCCCAGCGCGCGGTGCTTCGGCCGTTGCTGATCCGCCCGCTGCTGCAGACTTTTGCCGCCAGTGCCCGGCCTGCGGAAGACGAGCTCAACCGCATCTGGCTGGCACAGGTTCATGAGCCATTCACCCGCCGCCTCGCGCTCAAGTACCCGTTCTCCGCTGAAGCCGATATCGAGGCCACACCGGCGGAGATTGCGCAGATATTCGGCCCCGAGGGGGCGATTGCGCACTACGTCGACGGCGCGATGGCTGCGCTCGTGGTGCGCAGGGGCAACACGATTGCACCACGCACATGGGGGGATCTCGGCATTCGCCTGCAGCCCGACCTGGTCGCAGGCTTTCCGCGCTGGGTCGGCGCGCTTGAAGGTGCTGCAGCCTCTTCCACCGACAACGCCCCGCAAACCACCTTCATGCTGATGCCACACCCCGTGTCCGGCACGACCGGATACCTGATCGAGATCGATGGGCAGCGCCTGCAGTACCGCAACGGCGCTGCACAGTGGGCGACCTTCATCTGGCCCAATCCCGACGCCAACCCGGGCGCGCGCATCGTGCTCACGCGTTTCGACGGCAGCACGGTCGAAGTCGCAGCCTTTGCCGGCCGCTTCGGTCTCGAGAAGCTGATCAACTCCGCACAACGGATTCGCAAGCCCGACGGCTCGTTCACGCTGTCATGGGGCGCAGACGAACTGCAGCTCAGCGTTGGTTTGCGCATCATCAGCAGTGCTCAGGCACAGGCCGGTAATGGCGCAACGCCGCGGGAAGGGCTGGGCGAACACTTGCCGCAACGTGTTGCCGGCCTCGATCCGGTGGCAGCGCCTGAGTCTCCCTCCACAGACCGCGCCGCCGTTGCACGGGTGGTCCTGAAATGAGCGTCGAACCGGCCTGCGGCGTCAGCTATTTCGGCAAACTGCCCGCGCGCGGCGATTTTCTCAGAGGTGGCAACCAGATGCAGTTGATCGGGCTGCTCGACCGCTGGACCTCCGCCTGCATGGAAGCTTTTGCGGAGAACCCGCGCTGGAAGCTGCTGTTCGACAGCGCCCCGGCGCTGGACTTTGCCTTTGTCGGGGCTCACAGCCGACTGTCCGTCGTCGGGCACCTCAAGCCGAGCCGCGACGCAGCCGGACGGCGCTTCCCGTTCATTGCTGCGGCAGCAGTCGAACGCAACGACCCGCTCCCCTTTCGCTGCGGCCCGGTCGGCTTCACCGCGCTATGGAGCATCCTGCGCCGCGTCGTTGGTCAGGCATGCAACGCTGCCACGCCCATCGATGCGCTTGGAGAGCTCGCCTCCCTCGATTGCGCCGCCAGCATCGAGCACGCACTCAAGCGCCGGCCGCTCGACACCTATGTGCGCAGCACCACCCTCGGCCAGCTCACCGCAAGCCTCGGCGCCCACGCATCGCCACAATCCGTGCGGCGCCAGATTCTTGCCATCGGCCTGCTGATGCGGCCCCTGCTCGGTCGCAACACCCTCAAGGTCGAAAAAGGGCTTTGCCTCCCATTGCCCGCCAATGTTTGCGAGCGCAACCGCGTCGCTGCGCTGTGGCTGTTCCTCGTCACCTTGGTGCTGAGCGACACGCCGTGCGAACTGCAACTGCTGCTGGGTCGAATCAATGGCCAGGAGCGGATGCTGATCGGCTTTACCGGTGCGTCGCCACGGCCACTGCTGAGCCTGCTCTCACCTCTGAGTCTCGAGGAACACATGATTGTCCTCGACGACCCCGAATGGATAGAACGGCATCCCGACCTCGCGGTGGATCGCGGGGTCGCCCGGCTCTCCACCTATCTTGCGCAACCTGCGATCACGCTTGAATCCGCGCTGATCACGTTCAAGGAGGTCTTTACCGGATCATGAACACGATCACCAGACGGCTCGCCGGCATCGGCTTCGCGCTCGCGCTCTCCTCCCCGCTCTCCTGCCTCGCACAGTCAGCACTGCCCGCACCGGTGATACTTAGCGGCACCGTCCCCGATGAAGCCTCGCGTGCCGCCATTGTGGCAAGTGCGCGCACCCTCTACGGTACGGAGCGAGTCGTCGATCGCTTGCAGGTGGGCGGGGTCACGCCCCCACCCAACTGGAGCACTCACGTCCAGCGCTTGCTGGGCCCGGATCTCAAACATGTTCACCAGGGAGAACTGCAGGTCGTCGGCACACGCGTCACGCTGCGTGGCAAGGTCGCCAACGAAGCCCTGCGACAACAGGTCGTCAGCACCACGGCAGCCTCGCTTACCCCGGCCTATGTCGTCAATAACGCACTGGAGGTGGGCGCCAACGCTCAGGCCGTGCTCGATCGGACCCTTGCCGACCATGTCGTCGAGTTCGAGAGCGGATCGGCCGTACTGACGGCCCAAGGCCGTCTGCTGCTCGACGAGATGGCGGCCAGCATCGTGAGCCTCGATACGCCGCTCGTTCAGGTGGTCGGGCATACCGACAGTGCAGGCAATCGGCTTGCCAACATCGGCCTGAGTCTGGAGCGTGCCAACGCCGTGCGCGATTACCTTGTGATGAAGGGTGTTGCAGCGGATTGCATCGCCGCGCTGGGCGCAGGCCCGGACCGGCCGGTTGCGGACAATGCAAGCCCGGAGGGGCGGGCGCGGAACCGGCGCATCGAGTTCAGGATCGGCCGCTGATCAGCCTCTGCCGTCAGTCGTCGCGCCACCCTCTCTCACCCCGAGCAGTTCCTCGACCCGACACAGGGTCCCGTCGTCACTGACAACCGCCCGCAACCATTCCAGCAGGGACATCTCGCCCCAGTGCGCGGCCTTGTCCGCGAGATAGGCCACCGGACTATGGGGCTCGGTATGACGGAAGAAGGACGCCACCTCGCGCAGTTGAGCGAGCGCCTGCGTCCGGTTGCGGATGGGCGATCCGCCGGCCACAGACGAGGCAGGCGTCAGTGGTGTCAGCGGCGCCCCCCCATCCGCAGCCCCGTTGCCGCCAGCTTCCGCCTGCCCGGTTTCAGCCGCTTCCCCATCACCCGCTTCCAGTGCAAACCGGCGCAGGGTGGCGATCAGCGTCTGCAGCGCCTCCCGGGCGGGCTCGAAGCTCGGCCCCTCCGCGCCCAGGTGGCCGTCGATCACCCGCTGCAGTGCATCGAGCGCGTCCAGCGCACGCACTGCATGATCTCGGCTGCTGCGATAGAACGCTGCGGGCGTTTCGCTTCGTGCGGCATCGAATGCGGCAGGGGTCAGCGGCGCATCGCGCAGGATCGCCTCGGCCTGAGCGGGAATGCGCTCAATCTCACGGCTCACTGCACGGACACGTTCGAGATCGATCCCCGTACAGGCCTCAGGCCCGGACGCCGTCAGCGGCAGTTCTGCGACCATCCGCACCGACTGAGCGAGCAACCAGGCCAGACTCCCCACACGCAAGGCCTGGTCCCCCTCATCCGGCAGCGGATGGATGTCGGACCAGTACACTTCGCACAACTGCGCAAGAAGGCTGTAGCCATCGGCAAGTCCGGCGACGCCCCGGGTTTTCGCAAGCCCCTCCACCAGCCACACAGCAACCCTGAGATCCTTGGTGCGCACAGCGAGCAATTGCGTGCACGAGGACACGACCGCAGGCCAGTCGGCCTCCTTGCGCGCCGTCACCCACTCGCCCTGGTTCAAGGACGGGTCATCGAAACGACGCGCCTCCTGAACACTGTCAAACTCGGGCGAGAACATCATGTCCTGGCCGCAGCGCGATTGCCCCGCCAGCGGACGAAGAAGAATTTCGAGCTCCATTTTCCGGCCCTCAAATAATGACATCCGGATTATATCCACGTCAGCCCGACTGCGCCGGTCACGCCCGCAGTGCCGCAGACAGGCGACACTGGCGACCGGGGCAATGACGGGTCGCAGCCTGCATCACATACGCCGGCATCCGATTTCCGGGACGAATGCCGGGACTTGGTCGGTGATGCGGTAAACTGCCGGGTTTGTCGCACTCGACGTCCGACCGGACCACAACGGAAGAATACAGACCTTGAAAACCCGGCAAGACACCGCGCCCACTGCAGACGACTTCCCCGGCCACACGCCGATGATGGTCCAATATCTGCGCATCAAGACGCAGCACCCGGACACGCTGCTCTTCTACCGCATGGGCGACTTCTACGAGCTCTTTTTCGACGATGCCGAGAAGGCTGCGCGCCTGCTCGACATCACGCTGACCACCCGCGGCCAGTCCGCCGGCAAGCCGATCAAGATGGCCGGCGTGCCCTTCCATGCAGTCGAGCAATACCTGACGCGCCTGGTCAAGCTCGGTGAATCCGTGGTGATCGCCGAGCAGGTTGGCGAGCCCGGCGCCTCCAAGGGCCCGATGGAGCGCGCCGTCAGCCGCATCGTCACGCCCGGCACGCTCACCGATGCGGCGCTGCTCGACGATCGCCGCGACGCGCTGCTGCTGTCGGCCAACATGCATCGTGGCGTGCTCGGTCTGGCCTGGCTCAACCTCGCCAATGGCGATCTGCGCCTGATGGAGTGTCCGGCCGAATCGCTGCAGGCCCAGTTTGAGCGCCTGCGTCCGGCCGAAGTGTTGATTCCCGACGGCCTCGCCCTGCCCCTGATCGAGAGCCTGTCCCCCGCGCTGCGCCGCCTCGCCGACTGGCAGTTCGATGCCGAAACCGGCGTGCGACTGCTCACCGGCCATTTCGCCACCCGCGACCTCGCCGGCTTCGGCATGGACGAACTGCCGGTGGCGCTCGGCGCTGCGGCCGCACTCTACGACTACGCCAAGACCACCCAACGCCAGAGCCTGACCCACATCACCGGCCTCACCGTGGAGCGCGAGTCGGAATACCTCCGCCTCGACGCCGCGACCCGGCGCAATCTGGAGCTCACCGAAACCCTGCGCGGCGAAAGCGCGCCCACCCTGCTGTCGCTGCTCGACACCTGCGTCACCAGCATGGGCTCGCGCTGGATGCGGCACGCGCTGCATCATCCGCTGCGCGACCGCAGGCTGCCCGCGGCCCGCCACCATGCGGTTGCCGAACTCGTCGGCGAGGGTGATGGCCAGATCGCATCCGCCGTGCGCGGCGCCTTGCGCGGCGTGGCCGACGTGGATCGCATCACCGCCCGCATCGCCCTGCGCAGCGCACGGCCGCGCGATCTGTCGGCCCTGCGCGAGAGCCTGGTGCGCTTGCCCGAGCTTGCTGAAGCGCTGGCCTCGACCCGCAGCGAACTGCTGGCGGGCATCGCCGGCGGGCTGGCGATCTCGCCTGACGCACTCGACCTCCTTGCCCGCGCGATCACCGACGAACCGGCAGCCATGGTGCGCGACGGCGGCGTGATCGCGACCGGCTTCGATGCGGAACTCGACGAATTACGCAACATCCAGACCAACTGCGGCGAGTTCCTGATGGCGCTCGAGGTGCGCGAACGCGAACGCAGTGGCATTGCCAGCCTCAAGGTTGAATTCAACCGTGTGCATGGCTTCTACATCGAAGTCAGCCGACTGCACGCAGACAAGGTGCCGGAGGACTATCGCCGGCGCCAGACCCTGAAGAACGCCGAGCGCTACATCACCCCCGAACTCAAGGCCTTCGAGGACAAGGCCTTGTCGGCGCAGGAGCGTGCACTTGCGCGCGAGAAGCTGCTCTACGAACAGATCCTCGACGCGCTGGCCCTGCACATCCCGCCGCTGCAGGCCATCGCCCGCGCACTGGCCACGCTCGACGGGCTCGCCGCCTTTGCCGATGCCGCGCTGCGCTACGGCTATGTCGCCCCGGTGTTCTCCGAACAACCCGGCATTGCGATTGCAGGCGGACGCCACCCGGTGGTCGAGCGCCAGGTCGAGGACTTCATCCAGAACGACGCCCGGCTCGCACCTACCCGGCGCATGCTGATGATCACCGGCCCCAACATGGGTGGTAAGTCCACCTTCATGCGTCAGGTCGCGCTGATCTGCCTGCTCGCGCACGTCGGCAGCTTCGTCCCGGCCCAAAGCGCCACCCTCGGGCCGCTCGATGCGATCTTCACCCGCATCGGCGCCTCGGACGACCTCGCCTCGGGCCGCTCCACCTTCATGGTCGAGATGACCGAAGCCTCGGCCATCCTGCACGGCGCCACCGAACACAGCCTGGTGCTGATGGACGAGATCGGCCGCGGCACCTCCACCTTCGACGGTCTCGCGCTGGCCTTCTCCATCGCCCGTCACCTGCTGGAGAAGAACCGCAGCCTCACGCTGTTCGCCACCCACTACTTCGAGCTCACGCGACTCAACACCGAATACCCCGAGTGCGCCAACGTGCACCTGGACGCAGTCGAGCACGGCCATCGCATCGTCTTCCTCCATGCGCTGGAAGAAGGCCCGGCAAGTCAGAGTTACGGGATCGAGGTCGCCGCGCTGGCCGGCATTCCCGCCACGGTCATCCGCGACGCCAAGCGCCGCCTGCGCGCACTGGAGAATCGCGAGATCGGCAACGGCCCCCAGGCCGACCTCTTTGCCACCCTGCCCGAACCCGAGACGACCCCGCTGTCGCACCCGGTGCTCACCGCGCTGGCCGACGTCGACCCGGACAGCCTCAGCCCGCGCGAGGCGCTCGAACAACTGTATGCACTGAAACGGATGAGTACATGAGTACGCCGATCGACATTTCCGAAGAAGCCGGCGTCCGCTATCTTCACTTCGGCTCGGAGTGGGTGCAGGGCGCCATGCGTATCCGCAAGCCGAATGCACTGGAGCTTGCCTATACCCGCGAGATGATGGCCGGCCTGCTCCTGCGCGACGGCCTGAACGAAGACGCGGGCGAGTGGCCGCGACGGGTGCTGCTCATCGGATTGGGTGCAGCCTCGCTGACCCGTTTCATCCATCATCATCTGCCGCAGAGCCGGATTCAGGTGGTCGAGATCGCCCCGTCAGTGGTGGCCGCAGCCCGTCAGTTCTTCCGCCTGCCGCAGGAAGACGCGCGCTTCTCGATCCACATTGGCGACGGCGCCCAGTACGTGATGGAAAAGGACGCCCGCTACGACTACATCCTTGTAGACGGTTTCGACCGCAACGCGCGCGCCGGCGTGCTCGACACCCTGCCTTTCTACCAGGCGGTACGCACACGGCTGTCGGACCAGGGCCTGATGTCGGTAAACCTTTTCGGGCGCTCGCGCGGCTACAAGGCCAGTCTCGAGCGCATCCTCACGGCTTTCGACGATCGCGCCATTGCCTTCCCGTCCTGCGACAGCGGGAACGTGGTCGCCTTTGGCGCCGCAGGCGACAGCCTTAACCGCCCGATCGCGGAGTTGCGAGAACGCGCGATCATGCTGAAAGCTGCGACAGGACTCGACCTGCTGCCCACCGTCACCCGCCTCGAGCAGGCCGGCAGCCTGCCGGGCGGCACACTCGTTCTTTAAGAACGCAGCCGCTCGCGGTATTGTCCACCCCGTATATCATTGCGACTTCAACTGGAACCGACATGAGTACATTCATTCTTGCACTGCTTGTCGTTGGCATCGTGATTGCTGCGATGGCCATCGGCGTCATTTTTGGGCGCAAGCCAATTGCCGGCAGTTGCGGCGGGCTTGGCGCGGTCGGCCTCGGATGCGAAGGCGGCTGCGAGAAACCCTGCCCCAAACGGCTGGCCCGCATGAAGGCACAGGCCGAACAACAACAAACCTGATCACCATTTAGGAGGCGCGATGCTCCATTCACTGCTCGTCAAGGACTACATGATCGGCGACCACCTGGCGCTTCATCCCGAGGACGAGGTTCTGCATGCCATCCACACTCTTCTTGAACACGGTCTAAGCGGTGCTCCGGTGGCCAATAGCAACGGTCATCTGATTGGTTTCCTTTCGGAGAAGGACTGCCTGAAGGTCGCACTCAATGCTTCCTACTTCGAGCAACAGGCCGGACTCGTCCGCGACTACATGAGCAAGAACGTGGTGTCAGTCACCGGCGACAGCAGTCTGATCGACGCCATCGAACTCTTCCTCGGACAGACCTACCGCTGCCTGCCGGTGGTGGAAGGCCAGCGTCTGATTGGACAGATCTCGCGTCGCGACATTCTCAGAGGTCTGGAAAAACTCCGGATCAGCCACAAGACAACCCGCATCCGCGGCGGCTGAAGCCTGCCCGGCGCGCCCATTGCGGGCACGCCGGGCATCGCTGTACTCAGGCAGCTTCCTCAACCGCCGGCTCCGGCGGCAACCACAGACACAAACCCTTGTTTGCCTTGGCAATATCGGCCAGCAGCTGATCGTGGGCTTCAAGCTCGGCCGCAGAGGCACGCTGAATCAGCTGCGGGGGCCGCTCGAAGCCGCCGCCGGCAGCGTCGGACTGCGCCGAACCGGGCTCTTCCTCAAGCGTCATGATCAGGCTCTCCTGACCACGCGTCATTGCCAGATAGACCTCGGCGAGCAACTCCGCATCGAGCAATGCACCATGCAGCGTCCGATGGCCGTTGTCGATCGCAAAACGGTCGCACAAGGCATCGAGCGAGGCCTTCTTGCCCGGGTTCTGCTCTTTCGCCATCTTCAGCGTGTCGATCACGCCGCAGCACAACTGGTCGATCGGCGGCCGCCCCAGCAGGTTCAGCTCGTGATTGAGAAAGCCCACGTCAAAGCTGGCGTTGTGAATGACCAGTTCCGCATCGCGCACAAACTCCTCGAAGCTCTGCGCGACGCCGGCGAACTTCGGCTTGTCGGCGAGGAACTCCAGCGAAATGCCATGCACCGCCTCAGCCTCGGCGTCGATTGCGCGCTCGGGGTTGATGAAGACGTGGTAATGGCGTCCGGTCAGATTGCGGTTGAGCAACTCGACACAGCCGATTTCGATCACCCGGTCACCGTTGCGCCAGTCCAGACCGGTGGTTTCGGTATCGAGAACAATCTGTCTCATCAGTACTTTTCCTCCTGCTTCATGCCTGCGCCGTCCGGCCCGTCTTGCGTATCTCTTCGACCCCGCGCCGTGCGAGCTCGTCGGCCCGTTCGTTCTCGGGGTGGCCCGCATGTCCCTTCACCCACAGCCACTTCACCTGGTGCATGGCGACCGCCGCATCCAGCGTGCGCCAAAGGTCTGCGTTCTTGACCGGCTCCTTGGAAGCCGTTTTCCAGCCCCGCGCCTTCCAGCCCTTGATCCACTCCGAAATGCCCTTCTGCACGTACTGACTGTCGGTATGCACGCGCACCGTCACCGGCCGCTTGAGGAGCTCGAAAGCGCGGATCACCGCCATCATCTCCATGCGGTTGTTGGTGGTCTGGAGCTCGCCGCCCCAGATTTCCTTCTCGTGGCCACCGCTGCGCAGAATCGCTCCCCAGCCGCCCGGACCGGGATTGCCGCTGCACGCACCATCGGTGTAAATATCGACTTCTTCCATTTCTATTGGGTTCTCCTTGTACTTCCCGGATGAATTTCACGCTGGGCCACGGCCGACAGACGTTTTGAACGGGCACGCCGCTCGTTCCAGTTGGGCATGATCAGCCGCGTGCCCTGCACGCGCTTGATGCCCTGAACCACATATGCCGCCCCGCACACCGGCCACCAGCGGGGTCCAAACCTGTCCATGAAGCGCCACCGGTCCAGCCATTCGGGCGTGGTGACGGCGGGTACATAACAGCCAAAACCGCCTGGCTGGGTTTCGAATCCGAGCAGCGAGAACCAGTCCCTGATCCGCGGCACCGACAGATACTGCCCGGTCCACGGCATGACCCCGCCCTTGCGCGCCGCCAGCCGGCGCACACCCCACAGGCTGTAGGGATTGAAGCCACTGATCACCACACTGCCTTCCGGCACCAGCACACGCTCGACCTCGCGCAGCACCTGATGAGGGCGAGCGGAAAACTCGAGCACGTGTGGCAGCACGACCAGATCGAGGCTGGAGCTGGCAAAGGGCAGGTCTTCATGCGAGGCAACAACCGCGACATCGCCGCGGCTCGCGCAGCGAAAACGGAACGGCATGCGGTTCGCGCTCAGGAAGTCCTGACCAGGCAATCCGAGCTGGACCGCGTTGTAGCCAAAGATATCCGCCACCACCGCCTCAAGCCGCTTCTCCTCCCACTCGAGCAGATAGCGTCCTGGGGGTGTTTCCAGCCATTCCGACAAACCGGGGATTGACACGAATCGTCAGCGCTTCAAAATCCTGAAGATGCACATTATCCCTCTTCCTGCCTTCCGCGATAACTACATCTGGCTGATTCACGACGATCGCCACGCGGTCGCTGTCGATCCAGGTGATGCCGCGCCCGTCCTCGACTATCTTTCGGCGCATGGCCTGACGCTGTCCGCCGTGCTCGTCACCCACCATCACGCCGACCACGTCGGCGGCCTGGCAGCGCTGCTGAAAGCCTGGCCGGTACCCGTGTTCGGCCCCGCCAGCGAACGCATTGCCGACGTCAGCAACCCGCTGTCCGATGGCGACAATGTCACCCTGCCCGGACTCGGCCTCAAGCTGACGGTACTCGACGTCCCTGCGCACACGGCCGGCCATATCGCGTATCACGCCCCCGGCCTGCTCTTTTGCGGCGACACCCTGTTCTCGGCGGGCTGCGGCCGCCTCTTCGAGGGTACGGCGGAGCAACTGGAAAAAGCACTCTCCCGTCTCGCCGCCCTCGATGGCGACACCCGGGTCTATTGCACCCACGAATACACCTTGTCGAACCTGGCCTTTGCCCGCGCGGCCGACCCCGACAACCCCGAGCGTGACCGCTACGCCGCGCATTGCGAAACCTTGCGCGCAAAGGGTCGCCCCACGCTGCCGAGCACGATCGCGCTCGAAAAGGACATCAACCCCTTTCTGCGCACAAGCGAGCCCAGCGTGATCAAGGCGGTAAGCGAACACATGGGGAAGACGCCGGAAAGCCCACTGGACTGTCTGCGCGCGCTGCGCACCTGGAAGGACACCTTCTGACAGACGGAAGGCTGGGGGAATACCTCGCCACGAAAGCCTGGATCGCGCGCTGCGGAGCCCGGCCTGGGCTCAATGCGGGCAGCGTCGACGCACCTTGGCCGCCGCGCCGCTGCAGGCGCCTTGCACCCGCAGAACCCGCTGCCCTACTCCGTCATGCTCAGGCCGAGCACGCGCGACACCGTCTCGATCACGCGCGCCGAGTTGAAGGGCTTGAGCACCATGCCCACCGCCCCCTGATCGACCACCGTAGTCACCGTCTCACGATCGCTGAGACCGGTAATCATCAACACCTTCAGCGTGGGAAAACGCTCACGCAGCTCGGTCAGAACCTCAAGCCCGCTGCGCCCGGGCATCATCACATCCAGGCACACCAGATCCGGCCCCAGTTTCTCCACCAGCTCGACCACCGCCTCGCCGTCGCGGGCCTCGCCAACGACATTGAAGCCCGCCTGCCGCAGGATGGCACGCAGCGCCATGCGGATGATTTCATTGTCATCCACAACAATGATTTTCTTGGACGCTCTCGTCACGCATGCAATCCGATTTCCAAACCATCTTGCAGACCCGCTGCAACCCGGTTCCGGCCTGACTTCTTGGCCCGGTACAAGGCATCATCCGCTGATTTCAGCAAACGTTCAAAACCGTTCTCGTCACCCCGGGCAGGCACCATGCTCGCCACGCCCCCACTAATCGTCACCACGTTTGCGGCCACCGAAAAGCGGTGCGTAATGGCAAGCGACTCGACACCGTCGCGCATCAGCTCCGCGACCCCAAGCGCGCCTTCGAGCGCGGTTTCGGGCAGGACGGCAGCAAACTCCTCGCCGCCGTAACGTGCCACAAGATCGGTGGGGCGGCGCAACTTCTGTTCAAGCGTACGCGCCACCGCCTTGAGGCATTCGTCGCCCACCTGATGCCCGTAGTTGTCATTGAAGGGCTTGAAGCAATCGACATCAACGATCACCAGCGACACCGGCGACTGCGCGCGCGATGCACGGCGCCACTCACGTCGCAGACTCTCGTCGAAACGACGGCGGTTGGCGATTCCGGTCAGACCATCGACTGCGGACAGGCGGGTCAGTTCCCGGTTGGCATCATCGAGCTTGCGTGTGAGAACGAGCAGCGAATAGCGCATCTGCGCGATCCGCTGCATCGCCCCGACCTTGGCCTTGAGCACGACCTCGGACACCGGCTTGACCAGATAGTCGTCTCCGCCGACCTCGATGGCCCGCTGCAGGTCGCCGTCGCTCGCGCGCGCGGTGAGAAAGATGATCGGCGTCCAGTCGCCGTCCCGCTCGAGCTGACGGATGCGGTGCGCAACCTCGAACCCATCCATGCCGGGCATGATGATGTCCAGCAATACAAGATCAGGGCGTTCGCGCTTGAACATTTCGATCCCGCTCGCCCCATCCCGCGCGTGCGACGCTGCCAGCCCCATCTTGGTGAGCTGATGACAGACCAGTGTCGCACTGGTGACAGTGTCCTCGATAACCAGAACTTTCATGTTTCCCGCAAGACGTGAAATAGGGGCATCCCGCAATCCTACCAAGGGAACACCCAAACTGTTGCGTCTTTCCGTATGTGTAAGTCCGTTTGACGCCCTTCCGGGTGCCCGATAGACTCCTTCGCTTTTCGCCGGTTGGGTCCGATGGCGAAGCTCTTTTCGCTGCTTTTCCTCGTCTTTGCGCTCCAAGCGTTCGCACCCGTTCAGGCTGCCGACAGCACGGACACGTCTGCGACGCTGCCATCCACCCCGGCGCCGAGCCCCCCGCCTGTTGCCGAGCCGCCCCCCGCACGGGTGCTGACGCTCGACCTGACTCGTGACGCCAACGATATCTGGGACCGCATCCGGCGTGGCTTTGGCATGCCAGATCTCGACAGCCCACTGGTGGCCGAGCAGCAGATCTTCTACCTGAACCGCCCGGGCTTCCTCAAGCAGGTGTTCTCCCGCGGCGGGCGCTATCTCTACTACATCGTCGACGAACTCGAACGGCGCGGCATGCCCACCGAGCTGGCCTTGCTGCCGATGGTAGAGAGCAGCTACAACCCCCTCGCCTACTCCCGGGCGCACGCATCCGGGCTGTGGCAGTTCATCCCGTCCACCGGGCGCAACTTCAACCTCACCCAGGACAGCTGGGTGGATGAGCGCCGCGACGTGATCGCGTCCACCAACGCTGCACTCGATTACCTGCAGACCATTTACGAGATGCATGGCGACTGGCAGCTTGCACTCGCCTCCTATAACTGGGGTGAAGGCGCAGTCGGACGCGCCATTCAGCGCAATCGCGACGCCGGGCTGCCGGCCGAATACAGCGAACTGAAGATGCCCAACGAGACCCGCAACTACGTTCCAAAGCTGCAGGCCATCAAGAACATCGTCGCCGAGCCGGAACTGTTCCATCTCGAACTGCCCTACGTCGCCAACGAACAGCACTTCGTCACCCTCAACGCACCGCCCGGCATCGACCTCGCAACTGCGGCGACATTTGCAGACATGTCGCTGGAAGAGTTTCTTGCACTCAACCCGGGATACAACCGTCCCGCCATCACCTCGCCGGGACAGACCCTGGTCGTGCCTGCCGACCGTGCGAGCAGCTTCGAAGCCCGCCTCGGCGAATTCGCGCTGTCGGGCAAGGGCTGGCGCACGCATGATCTGGAGCCCGGCGAAAAGCTCAACACCATTGCCGACCGTCACGGCCTCACCCTCGCGCAACTGATGCAGCTCAATGGCCTGGCCTCAGGCAGCCGGCTAAGCGCCGGTCACACCCTGCTGGTACCTGACGGCATCGATCCGAGCGGCGCCCTGGCAATCAGCCGCCTGCTGCCGGGCAACAGCCGCCTCTCCTCCCCGCCGGCCGTGAAGCTCAACACCAGCTCGGTCCCCAGCAAGAAGGCTAAGACGCCCGCAAAGGCCACGGCCAAGTCGTCGAAGCGCACGAACAACACCGCGAAAACACCATCCAGGGCGACTCAGCCGGCAACAAAGAGCACGGCGAAAACAAAACCTGCGCCCACCGCCAAGTCCGCTACTGCCAAGCCCACTACTGCCAAGTCCGCCGCAGCAAAGCCGGCCGCGACCAAGCCGGCCAAGGCAACGACGAAGCCGGCGTCCGCGAAGAACTGAACGCCAGCAGCCGCTTCGCCACAACAAGCGCGCAGGCAGCTGTCTGCCCCCGCCCTCGCTCAACAGTTGAAGCGCTGACCAACAGGACGAATGACTGCTGTGCTATCGTTTGATCAGAGGCGAGGGAGCGGCGACGGCATGCCAATTGGCATCGCATCGAGCCGAACATTGTGCACACCGCCTCCTGCAAGCAAACCACTAACGAGGAGATTGCACATGGCTACGAAACAACAGGATCAGTACAACGAACTCCAGAAGAAAAACCTTGAAGCTGCCATGCGCCTGGCACAACTCTCTATCGAGAATTCCCAGCGCGTCATGGAGATTCAGGTCGCCACGGCCAAGTCACTGTTCGAGGAAGGGGTGCAGAACGCCAAGGCGCTCGCAGCAATCAAGGACCCCAAACAGGCCGTCGAACTGCGCACCCAGTACGCGCAGACCACAACCGAAAAGATGCTCGCCTGCGCACGTGACATGGCTGAGATCACCTCGCGCACCCAGGCCGAGGTCGGCAAGCTGGTCGGCGAGCAACTGAGCACCGGCAGCCAGGATGTGTTTGAGGCCATGCAGAAGATGTTCCAGGGCATCCCGATCTCGGATCAGAATGCAATGAGCGCAATGCAGACGGCCATGGACACGACCCGCGCCGCCTTCGAACAGATGACCCGTGCCTCGACCCAGGCCTTCCAGGCATTCTCCCAGCCGGCCTCCAAGGGCCGCAAGTAAGGCGGAAGCTGGTCCGCAGCAAAACGGCGCCCGCAGGCGCCGTTTTTCTTGATGGTCCGCGTTCCCGGACCATCACATCACACTGCACACCGCCTCAACGGCGCTGCTCGATTTCGTCCCAGTCTTCGGACCAGCGCTCGGCAGCAGAGTCATCGCTCTCGCGCGCATCCACCCAGCGCGCCCCTTCCGGCGTTTCCTCCCGTTTCCAGAACGGCGCCCGGGTCTTGAGGTAATCCATGATGAAGGCGCAGGCCTCGAAGGATTCGCCCCGATGTTCGCCGGCAACGCCGACAAACACGATCTGGTCTCCGGGCAACAAGGGCCCGTAGCGGTGAATGACACGCACGCCATGCAGCTTCCAGCGCCGCCTGGCTTCGGCCACGATATCTTCCAGCGCCTGCTCGGTCATGCCGGGGTAGTGCTCCAGCGTCATCGCCGACACTTCGCTCCCCTCGCTGATGTCGCGCACCAGCCCGACGAAACTCGCGACGGCCCCGACTTCCGGGCGCCCGGCTGACAAGGCGGCAATCTCTGCCCCCGTATCGAAATCTGCCTCCTGCACGCTCACGCTCATGGCTCAGCCTCCGGTAACCGGTGGAAAGAACGCCACCTCGTCACCCGCGGACAGTGCTGTGTCCGCCCCCGACATGCGCTGGTTGAGCGCCGCCCGCACATTGCGCCCAACACCAAGCGCCTCCCAGCCCTCTCCGCGTGCGGCCAGAAACGCGCGCAAGGCCCCAAGCGTGCCAACCTCTGCGGGCACGTCGAGCTCCTCGCTGGCGCGGCCCACGGCCTCGCGAAGGCTGGCGAAATAGAGAATTCTCACTTTCATGGAACTCACCATAGCAAATTGCCGTAAGGCAGGAAACGGACCTTCTCGCCACGCGCGATCTTCGTGTCCGCCGGAATATCGACCAGACCATTGGCCCAGGTCGTTGAATTGAGCGCCGCAGCGCCCTGGTTGGCAAACAGTTCGACCGTGCCCTCGCTGGTCATGCGTGCGCGCAGGAACTCACGCCGGCGGTCGGGGCGGGTCCAGTCAAAGGCCGCAGTAAGCGTCACATCCTGCGACGCGACTTCGCTCACCCCCTGCGTGGCAAGAATGAATGGCCGCACCATCAGCAGGAAGGTGACGAAGCTCGACACCGGATTGCCCGGCAGACCGATGAAGGCCGCGCCATGCACCCGACCGTAGGCCAGCGGCTTGCCCGGCTTCATCGCGATCTTCCACATGTCCAGGCTGCCTTCGGCCTCGACCGCAGGCTTGACGTGATCCTCCTCGCCCACCGACACGCCGCCACTGGTGACGATCAGATCATTACCCTGGGCCGCCTCGTGCAAGACCTTGCGCGTGGCATCGAGATTGTCCGGCACGATGCCGAGATCAACGACCTCGCACCCGAGCTGGCTCAGCAGCGCGCGCAGCATGAAGCGGTTGGAATTGTAGATGCCACCCGGCGGCAGGGGCTGGCCGGGCATCACCAGCTCGCTGCCGGTCGAAAACACCGCGACCTTCATCCGTCGCAGCACCGGCAAGCGGGCCAGGCCCACGGATGCAGCCAGAGCCAGATCCTGCGGACGCAGGCGCGTACCTGCGGCCAGCACTTCGGCACCGAGCGCGACGTCTTCGCCGGCACGACGCACGGCTTCGCCAGACTTTGGCGTGTGATTGACGATGACCGAGTCGCCGTCGTGTTCGCACAACTCCTGCATCACGACCGCGTCCGCCCCGTCGGGCAGCGGCGCGCCGGTAAAGATGCGCGCCGCTGTGCCGGGCTCGAGCGTCGTCCCCACCGAGCCCGCCGGAATGCGCTGGCTCACCGGCAGGCGCGTGCCCGGCGCAGGCACATCGGCCACGCGCAGCGCATAGCCGTCCATCGCGGAGTTGTCCATCGGCGGCTGGCAGATCGGCGAGTGCTGCGCAACGGCGAGCACCCGGCCGGCGGCCATCATGGTGTCAATCTCGTCGATCTCGTGCACCGGTCGTGCGTAGCCGACAATGCGGCCGAGCGCTTCATCAAAACTGAGCATATTGGCGTTCATGAGGCTTCCGGATAATCAAGAATGAATTGAACCACGACCGCCGGATCGTTCAGCGGCAGGCGCGGCATCGGGCAGTCGATATCGGCATCGCTGGCCACCGCCACCACATGCGGATTCTCCGGCCACAAGGGCGGCTTGCCGTGCGCCGGGCGGTGAATCTCGATCTTGGGCACGGCCGCGGCCTTGTAACCCTCGATCAGGACCACGTCGCAGGGCGCGAGCAGGCGCAACTGCTCCTCTAGCGTCGGCTCGGCACGCCCGCGCAGTTCATGCATCAGGACCCAGCGATCGTTGGACAGCATCAGCACCTGCGTGGCGCCCGCCTCGCGATGTCGATACGAGTCCTTGCCCGGGCGGTCGAGATCGAAACCATGGTGGGCGTGCTTGATCACCGATACGCGCAGACCGCGGGAGGTGATCTCGGGGATCAGCTTCTCCACCAGCGTGGTCTTGCCCGAGCCGGACCAGCCGGCAATACCAAATACTTTCATCATCGTGCGTCTGACCGACGTCTCTTTGTTCGGGACGAAGAGCATACAACAAGCAGGCGCAGGCCGGACTTGATCGCGAACAGGCTGTGCCGGTGTGCGGCGCAGCCAGATTCAGTCGGCACTTCGCGGTGGCGGCAGGTTTTCGAGAAAGGCGACCGCCTCGCCCTCGACACGGGTCCGGCGCATCGGCGGCAGGCTGCGCCACACCACCTTGCCGTAGGACTTCTCGATCATGCGCGGGTCGCAGATGCACAGCACGCCGCTGTCACGCTCAGTACGGATCAGCCGCCCGGCGCCCTGCTTCATGCTGATGACCGCACGTGGCAACTGATGGTGAATGAAGGGGCTCAAGCCCTGACGCTGCATGTGCTCGACGCGGGCGGCAAGCACCGGATCGTCAGGCGGCGCAAAAGGCAGCTTGTCGATCACCACCAGCGACAGCGCGTCGCCGGGCACGTCGACGCCTTCCCAGAAGCTCTGGCTGGCCACCAGCACCGCATTGCCGAGCTTGCGGAAACGGTCCAGCAGTTCGGTACGCGAACCTTCACCCTGCAGCAGCAGTGGCAGCGGATCGTTGGCCTGCTGCAGTCCGTCCGCGATCAGCTCGTGCACCCGGCGCATCGCGCGCAGGGAGGTGCACAGCACGAAAGCACGCCCGCGCGCGGCGCGGATCAGCGGCAGCGCGGTACGGGCAACCGCCTCGATGTAGTCGGGCGAGTTGGGGTCGGGCATGCCTTGCGGCGCATAAAGGAGCGCCTGAGTGGCGTAGTCGAAAGGGCTGCCCCAGACCGCGGTCATCGGCGGCGGGTCCATCCACGCCAGCCCGAGCTCGCGGTTGTAGTGACCAAAGTCCGCCTTGCCCACCGCGAGCGTGGCCGAGGTAAACACCCAGGCCCGCGGCTGCGCCTCGAGCTGACGCTTGAAGACATCCGACACATGCAGCGGCGTGGCATTGAGCGCCAGCGACTGGGCAAAGATTTCCACCCAGCGGATCAGGTCCTTCTCATCAGGGCTGAGCCAGCGCCGCAGCCGCTCGCTCATCTCCTGCGCACGGCGCAAGCAGTTCGCGAGCCCCTCCGAGCGTTCGGCCTGGGTGTCGAGCACCGCCTCCATCTTGTCGAGCGCCGCCGCCAACGCATCCACCTGCGCGGTGAAGTCTTCCTTCTCAGCCGCCTGCGCCGCGGCCATGCGGGTGCTCTCAGGGCCGAACACCAGTCGCAGGTCACGTGCCGCTTTTTCGAGCGCCCGCGTCTCGTCGATCAGGGCGATGCAGTCGCGTGCGCCGGATACGGTCTCCGAGCGCGTATCGCGCGCCAGCTCCAGCACCTGTGAAGTCGACACCGTTTCGCCAAAGAACAGGCTTGCCGTCTCGGGGAGCTGGTGTGCCTCGTCGAAGATCACGGCATTGCAGGCGGGCAGCAATTCGCCCATGCCTTCGTCGCGCAGCATCACGTCGGCAAAGAAGAGGTGATGGTTCACCACCACCACATCGGCCTCCATTGCAGTGCGTCGTGCCTGCATGACGAAGCACTCCTTCACCTGCGGGCAGTCCTGTCCGAGGCAGTTGTCGCGGGTGGAGGTCGCAGCGATCCACGCTGCGGAGTCTTCGCGCACATCGGTGCATTCGGCCTTGTCGCCGCTCTGGGTGACGCGGGCGAAGCGCGAGATGGCGCGCAGGTCGGCCGCGTCCTGCGGCGTCTGGAAGCGCCCGTCGCGCTCGTTACGCTCGAGGTGGTAATGGCACACGTAGTTGGCGCGCCCCTTGAGCAGCGCAATCGACACCGGCACCTTGAGCGCGGCCCGCACCGTGGGCAGGTCGCGATTGAAGAGCTGGTCCTGCAACGTCTTCGTGCCGGTGGACACGATCACCTTGCCGCCCGACATCAGCGCCGGCACGAGATAGGCGAAGGTCTTGCCCGTCCCGGTGCCCGCCTCGGCCACCAGCACCCGGTTGCCACGAATGGCCTCGCCGATCTTCTGCGCCATCTCGACCTGCTGCGGGCGCGGACGATAGCCGGGAATCGCCTGCACCAGCGGGCCATCGGACGAAAAGAGATGGGCGAAGTCGGTCATGAAAAGCGCAGGCAAAGCGGCATTCTAAGCCAAGCGCCCTGCCCGGTGCCCGTTGGCACACGCGTAATCGCACGAATGTGGAGCAGACTCGACCATGTCCCCGGGCGCCGGGACCGTCGCGCAGACACGGCATCGCCAGGCGCCAGACACACTAATTGGGGCGCGGATGAGGTCGCCGCGCTCCGTTTCACGCCATTGCAATATGTCGTGCCCAGAATCCGGATCTCTTATCCCCCCGGAGAACCCGAATGTCTCAGTCAACGCCGCTCGATTCCGAAGACCTGCCGACCAATACCTCCAGCAACGAACACTTCCAGTCGGTCGTAAATCGCGCCGTCAGCCGCCGTGGCTTTTTCAAGACTGGTCTCGGCCTGTCGGCCGCTGCCTTCATGTCAGGCGGTCTGAGCGGCTGCATCATCGAGGTCACGCCGACGCCGCCCAAGCCCCTGCTGGGCTTTACTGCCATCCCGACCTCGACCGCCGACACCGTGGTCGTCGCCCCCGGCTACACTGCCACCGTGTTCGCGCCCTGGGGCACGCCGCTGTTCTCCACCGGTGCCGGTTCAACCTGGGCTGGCGACGCCAGCGAAGATGCCGCAGCGCAGGCGCGTCAGGTCGGCGACAACCACGACGGCATCCACTACTTCGCCATCAAGGGCAGCGAGGAAGGCCTGCTGGTGATGAACCACGAGTACGTGAACACCCGCCACCTGTTTACCGATGGCGTGTCGAACAGCGCTGACGATGCGTACAAGGCCATCCACGCCCACGGCGTCTCGGTCATCCACATCAAGCTCAAAAGCGGCAAGTGGGAGATCGTCATCGACTCCCAGTACAACCGTCGCATCACCGGCGACACGCCGATGCTGATCACCGGCCCTGCTGCAGGCGACGCGCTGATGAAGACCAGCGCCGATGCGTCGGGCACCCTGGTTCGCGGCACGCTGAACAACTGCGGCAACGGTTACACGCCGTGGGGCACCTACCTGACCTGTGAAGAAAACTTCAACCAGTATTTCGGCACCCTGAGCGGCAGCGACAGCCGCAGCGTGGCGCAGAAGCGTTACGGCCTGAACGCACAGAGGACTGGTTACGGATGGGAGAACTACGTCGATCGCTTCGACTACGCGAAGGAGCCGAACGAAGCCAACCGCTTCGGCTGGATGGTCGAGATCGACCCCTTCGACGCCCTGTCGACGCCGAAGAAGCGCACTGCGCTCGGCCGCATCAAGCATGAGAACGCCGCCTATGCCCTGACCAAGAACAACCGCGTCGTGGTCTACATGGGCGACGATCAGGCCAACGACTATATCTACAAGTTCGTTTCCGATGGCGCCTACATCAAGGGCAACGCCCGCGCCAACGCCAACCTGCTCGACGCGGGCAAGCTCTATGTCGCCCGCTTCGACAACGGCAGCGTCACCGGCGACTTCATGGGCACGGGTGAATGGATCCTGCTCGACAAGACCGCCAACGCGACCCTTGCCGCCGACGCCAGCTTTGCCAGCCAGGCCGAAGTCCTGATCCACACCCGCCTCGCCGCCGACGCCGTCGGCGCAACCAAGATGGACCGTCCGGAGTGGGTCACCGTCCACCCCAGCACCGGTGAAGTCTATGTGACGCTGACCAACAATTCGGGCCGCAGCGTCACCGACGACGCAAACCCGCGCACGGCCAACCGCTACGGCCAGATCGTGCGCTGGCGCGAGACCGGTGGCGACGCTGCCGCAACCACTTTCGAGTGGGACATCTTCGTACTGGCCGGCAACCCCAACGTCTATCCGGACCGCAGCAACCTCTATTCGGGCTCGGACAACATCACCGTCGACAACACCTTCAACAGCCCCGATGGTCTTGCCTTCGACGACGCCGGCCGCCTGTGGATCCAGACCGACGGCAACTACAGCAACAGCGGCGAGTACGCTGGTCAGGGCAACAACCAGATGCTGTGCGCCGACCCCACGACCAAGGAGATCCGCCGCTTCTTCACCGGCCCGAAGGAGTGCGAGATCACCGGCGTCACCTTCACCCCGGACAGCAAGACCATGTTCATCAACATCCAGCATCCGGGTGAAGGCGGCAACAGCAACTGGCCGGAAGGCGGCAGCGCACGCCCGCGTTCGGCCACGATCATCATCACCAAGAACGACGGTGGCGTGATCGGCTCCTGATCGTCCCAGCCCGCTCCCGTGCCTCCGCAGGGGCAAGGGCCGAGCCCGGTGCTGCATTCCCGAAGAAGGGGATGCAGCACCGGGTATTCCTGCGCTCCTGAACCCGAGCCCGGTGCCACCCGCTCTCAATCCACTCTCAACCCGCACTCAACCCATGCCTTCATGTGCTTGCTCCACCCTGCTGCAAGCCCGGCAGCCTCATTCATCGCAATGATCTCCCTGCCCGCCATCGTCCGTCGCCTTGAGGCCTGGCTGCCTGTGCTGGCCTGGGGCCTTGCGCTGAGTGTCGCGGCGTGGTCGTGCGCGACGCTCTTCTGGCAACTCACCGCGCCCGAGCCGGTCAGCGCACTGCCGTCGCACACCGCAGACCCCAGAAGCGCGGCGCGCGACATCGTGCGTGCGCTCGGCAGCAGCGAAAGCGAACCCGCGCCCCGCGCGCAAGTGCACACCGACTACCAGCTGATCGGGCTCGCGACCGGCTTCGGCCAGCGACCGGGCTTCGCCCTGCTGCGCAGACCAGACGGAGAAACACTTGCACTCCTGCAGGACGAAACGCTGGCAGACGGGCTGCGCCTGGTGCGAATCCTGCCCGACCGCATCGAACTCGCTGCGGACGGACGCACCGTGGCGCTGCGCATGACAGGGGCGGACAGCACGATCTCGCCCGTCGCCACCAGCGACACCCGCACCGATGCCATCTCAACGGATTGAACCCAAACCACCATGCTGCGTGTCTCCCGCCTGCGTCGTCTCGTCCTGCTTGCCGCCTTTCTGCCCTTGCCATTGTTCGCAGCCGACGACCCGGTGTCGCTCAACTTCCAGAACGCCGACATCGATGCGGTCATTCAGGCAATCGGCAAACTCTCCGGCACGAACTTCCTTGTCGATCCCCGGGTAAAGGGCAAGATCAACATCGTCACCAACACGCCGGTGGCACGCGAGCTTGCGTATCAGATCCTGCTCTCGGCCCTGCGCCTGCAGGGCTATACCGCCGTCGAGGACAAGGGGGTAACCAAGATCGTCCCCGAGGCCGATGCCAAACTGCATGCCGTTCCGGTGGGCAGAAACGTCGCAGCAGCCGGGGGCGATCGCCTGGTGACACAGGTATTCGCACTCCGTCATGAGTCAGCAGCGCAGATGGTGTCGGTCATTCGCCCGCTGGTTGCGCCGAACAATTCGGTGAGCGCGTTTCCCGCGAACAACGTACTCGTGGTCACCGATTACGCCGGCAACATTGCCCGCATCGCCAGCGTCATCGAATCGCTCGACGTCGTGCAGGGCGACCTCGGCGTGATCGAACTGCGCCACGCTGCGGCCGTCGACCTCGCGCCCCTGCTGTCACGCCTCCTCGCCGAACGCGGCGCCGCGGCCGGCGGCACCGGCGCCGTGCAGATCCTCGCCGAACCCAACAGCAACAGCCTGCTGGTGCGCGCCGACACGCCCAGCCGCATCTCCGCGGTGCGCCAGCTCGTGGCGAGCCTCGACCGCCCCGGCGCCGCAGGCAACATCCATGTGGTCTACCTGAAGAACGCCGACGCAGTCCAGGTCGCCGACACGCTCAATGCCACGCTGAGCGGCAGCGGCGTCACCGACACACAGGGCAGCGCCATGCTGAGCAGCACGGGTGCGGGCAGCGGCAGCGCAGCACCGGGCGGCGACGCGATGGGCATCGCCGCGTCGGCCTCCCGCAGCAGTTCGACAAACCAGCGCACGCGAAGTGACACCGGCACGGGCGGCGTGGTCCAGGCAGACCCGGTCAACAACGCGCTGATCATCAACGCCCCTGAGGCCATCTACCGCAACCTGAGAGTGGTGATCGACCAGCTCGACCGCCGCCGCGCACAGGTGTACATCGAAGCGCTGATCGCCGAGATCTCGACCGAGCGCGCTGCCGAATTCGGCATTCAGTGGGCGGCGGGCGACAACAGCGGCAGCGCCGCCATTGTCGGCGGCACCTCGTTCAGCAGCGGCGGCAACAATCTGATGCAACTCATCACCGGCGCAGCAAGTGACACCATGGCCACGCCCGGCAACGGCCTGACACTCGCCGTAGGCAACGGCAAGGTGACCATTCCCGGCGTTGGCGAGATCATCCGCCTCGGCATGCTTGCCCGCTTCCTCGAAAACGAGGTCAGCGCCAACATCCTGTCCACGCCCAACATCGTCACCCTCGACAACGAAGAGGCCAAGATCGTCGTCGGCCGCAACGTACCCTTCGTCACCGGCCAGTACACCAACACCGGCTCAGGCAGCACCGTCAGCAACCCGTTCCAGACCATCGAGCGCAAGGACGTCGGTCTCACGCTCAAGGTCAAGCCGCAGATCTCGGAAGGCGGCTCGATCCGCCTGGCGATCTACCAGGAAGCCTCGGCCGTGGTCGCCAGCACCGACACCGGCAACGGGCCGACCACCACCAAACGCTCGATCGAATCCATGGTCATGATCGACGACGGCGCCATCATCGCGCTCGGCGGACTGGTGGAGGACAGCTACAGCGGCGGAGAGGAGAAGATTCCGCTGCTGGGCGACGTCCCGGTGGCCGGCGCCCTGTTCCGCTACGACACGCGCAAGCGCACCAAGACCAACCTGGTCGTGTTCCTGCGTCCTGTCATCCTGCGCGAGCGCGAGGACTACGCCGGCATCACCCGCTCGCGCTACGACTATGTGATCGGCGAACAACGCGCCTCCGCCAGCAGGCGCGATCTGCTGCGTGGCGAACCCGGCACGCCGGAGCTGCCCGCCTTCGGCAGCCCCGCCCCGGCGGTTCCGCGCACCGCGCCGGCACCGGTCGAGGAAGCCGAAGTCCGTCGCATCGACTAGGCGATGAACGTGAATCCCAACCTGCCCTACGCCTTTGCCCGCCGCCACGGCGTGCTCGTCACCGCGATCGGCGCTGAACACGCCGACGTGCTGCTGCGCGAGGATGCCAGCCTCGCCGCAGTGGCCGAGGTGCGTCGTCATCTCGGCCTGCCGCTGCAGCTCGCGACAGTGCCAAAGGCGAGCTTCGACACGCATCTGGCGGAAACCTACAGCGCCGGAGACGGCAGTGCCGCCGAGATCGTTGCCGACGTCGGGCTCGAGGTCGATCTTGCGCAGCTGATGACCGAACTGCCCGCGGTCGAAGACCTGCTCGAATCGCAGGACGATGCGCCAGTGATCCGCATGATCAATGCGCTGCTGACTCAGGCGGTGCGCGAAGCGGCTTCGGACGTGCATATCGAACCCTACGAGCATCATTCGGTGGTGCGCCTGCGCCGCGACGGCGTGCTGCGTGACATCGCGCGCCCGCACCGTGGCCTGCATGCGGCGATGGCCTCGCGCATCAAGATCATGGCCAGCCTCGACATCGCCGAGAAGCGCCTGCCACAGGACGGCCGCATCACGCTGCGGCTTGCAGGCCGCCAGGTGGACGTGCGCGTCTCCACCCTGCCCACCACCCACGGCGAGCGCCTGGTGCTGCGTCTGCTGGACAAGGGCAACGCGCTGATCGGGCTCGAACGCCTCGGCATGGCGGACGACATTCGCGGGCGCTTCGTGGACCTGCTCACGCAGCCTCACGGCATCCTGCTCGTCACCGGCCCCACCGGCTCGGGCAAGAGCACCACGCTGTACGCCGCACTGCAGACAATGGACTGCGAGCGCCAGAACATCGTCACCGTCGAGGACCCGGTTGAATACGACCTCCCCGGCGTCGCCCAGATCCAGGTCAATCCGCGCATCGAACTCGACTTCGCCCGCGCCCTGCGCGCCATCCTGCGCCAGGACCCGGACGTGATCCTGATCGGCGAGATCCGCGACGTCGAAACCGCCCGCATCGCCGTTCAGGCCAGCCTCACCGGCCACCTCGTGCTCGCCACGCTGCACACCAACGACGCGGCGTCGGCCATCACCCGTCTGGTCGATATGGGCATCGAGCCTTTCCTGCTCGCTTCCAGCATCCGCGGCGTGCTCGCGCAGCGACTGGTGCGGCGCCTGTGCCCGACCTGCCGCAGCCCGCAGTCTGCCAGCGACAGCGAACGCACCCTGATCGGTGCCGACTGTCCGGAGACCCTGTGGCAGGCCAGCGGCTGCGCCGAGTGCGGGCATACCGGCTATCAGCGCCGCAGTGGCATCTACGAGTTGCTGACGGTGGACGCCGAGGCTGCCCGCCTGATCCATGACGACGCCGGCGAAGCTGCCCTGCGCACCCATGCGCGCAAGGGTGGCGGCCGCGGACTGCGCGAGGACGGCCTGCGGCTGCTCGCCGACGGCACGACCACGGTCGAAGAACTGCTGCGCGCCACCCGCGACTGAGGCCCGGATGACAGCCTTCCGCTACAGCGCACTCGATTCCACCGGCCAATCCACCCAGGGGGTGATCGAGGCCGAAAGCGGCCGTGCCGCGCGCACCCTGCTGCGCGAGCGCGGGCTGTTTCCGCTCGATGTCGTCACCGTGTCTGCCACACCCGGCAGCGGCCGGCGGCCGCGCCGGCTCAAGGACAGCGCGCTCGCGCTGCTCACCCGTCAGTGGGCCACCCTGCTCGCCGCAGGCCTCACCGTCGAGCAGGCGCTCGCCGCGCTGATCGAGCAGGCCGAGGACGAAGGTCCCCGTCAGCTGCTTGCAGGACTGCGCTCCGAGATCCTGTCCGGCTACAGCCTGCGCGCGGCGCTGGACCGCTATCCCGCAGCCTTCCCCGCGATCTACCGCGCCTCGGTTGCGGCCGGCGAGAAGTCGGGCGAACTTGCCGAGGTCATGAACCAGCTTGCCGACTATCTGGAGCAGCACGGGCAACTGCAGCAGAAGACGATGCAGGCCCTGCTCTATCCGCTGATCGTCGCCGCCGTTGCCCTGTTGGTGGTGATCGGCCTGATGACCCATGTGGTGCCCCAGGTCGTCGGCGTATTCGCACAGACCAAACAGGCGCTGCCGCCACTTACGCGCGGCCTGATCGCCGTCTCTGACCTTCTGCGCGACTGGGGCTGGCTGCTGATGCTCGCGCTCGCCGGCGCCGGCCTCTGCGCTCATTTCGCCTTGCGCAACACCGCCGTACGCAGACGCTGGGAGACCCGCCTGCTCGCCCTTCCCGTCATCGGACGCCACCTGCGCACGCTGGACGCGGCACGCTTTGCGAGCACGCTGTCCATCCTCGCCGGCAGCGGCGTGCCCCTGCTGACCGCGCTCGAAGCCGGGGGCCGCGTGATCGCGCGCCTGCCGATCCGCGATGCGGTCGAGGCCGCGGCCGCCCGCGTGCGCGAAGGGCAGAGCCTGGCGCGGGCGCTCGGTGCGACGCGCGCCTTTCCACCGCTGCTGGTGCACATGATCGCCAGCGGCGAGACCACCGGTCGGCTCGACGAACTGCTGGCGCGTGCCGCCCGCCTTCAGCAACAGGAACTCGAAAGCCGCGGCGCCGTGCTCGCGAGTCTGCTCGAACCCGCACTGCTGCTGGCAATGGGCGGCGTCGTGCTGGTGATCGTGCTGGCGGTGATGCAGCCGATCATCGAAATCAACACCCTGATGAAGTGACGACCATGAAGACAGCCCTCCCCCCGTCCTGCCGCGCAAACGGCCCGCAGACACTGCGCCAGCGCGGCTTCACCCTGATCGAGGTCATGGTGGTGATCGTGATCCTCGGTGTGCTCGCCGCACTCGTCGTGCCCCGCGTCATGAGCCGTCCCGATGAAGCACGCGTGGTTGCTGCCCGCCAGGACCTCGCCTCCATCATGCAGGCGCTCAAACTGTATCGTCTCGACAACCGGCGTTACCCCACGGCGTCGCAGGGGCTCTCGGCCCTGGTCAGGAAGCCGGACACGACGCCGATCCCCGACAACTGGAAGCCCTATCTCGAGCGCCTGCCGGCGGACCCCTGGGGCGGTGACTACCAGTACCTCAACCCGGGCATCAATGGCGACGTCGACGTCATGAGCTTCGGTGCCGACGGCAAGACCGGCGGCGAAGGCTTCGACGCAGACATCGGGTCGTGGCAGTTCTGATCCACACCCGCCACCTCGCACGCGGCTTTTCGCTCGTCGAACTGATGGTAGTGCTGGCGATTGCCAGCATCATTACCGGCGGCGCCAGCCTGGCAATCGACGGCTTCCGCGCCAACGACGCGGATCTTGCCGTCGAACGCCTGCGCAGCGTACTCGAAGCCGGAGCCGAACGCGCTGCGGTCCAGGGTCGCCCACTCGCGGTTGAGTTTCTGAGCGACGGCTACCGCTTCGCCCAGCTAGACGCGGATGGCCGCTGGCGTGTCGTGGACGACGATCCGCTTTTCGCCCCGCGCACGATTCCCGATCCACTCAGTCTCGGCGTGCTGCAGGTGCATCAGCGCGTACCCACACTGAACACCCAGCCCGCGGGTCAGGAACGCCGGCGCCTGACCTTCGGGTCCCGCGCGCCGCACTTCGATCTCGTCGTGCTCACTGGGCACGGCAGCGAGCTGCTGCGCGGACAGCCGAATGGCCAGGTGACACGGATTCGTCGTGGCGAGGCGATGCGATGACTGCTGCCACACACCGGATAGCCCGGCCGGCACGCGGCTTCACGCTGCTCGAAACCCTGGTCGCCCTCGCCATTGTCGCCATTGCCCTTGTGTCGGCGCTGCGCGCCATGGGCAGCACGGCACTGGCAAGCGCCGAGCTGCGCGATCGCACCCTCGCGGACTGGGTGGCCCACGACCGGCTCGCAGCATATCGTGCCAGCGCGGGCTTTCCTGCCACGGGTGTGCACCAGGGGCGGACGCGCCAGGGACCGCTGGAGTTTCAGTGGCGCGAGCGTATCGCCTCTGCGTCGAACCGCTCGTTTCGCCGCATCGACGTCGAGGTCATGGACACGGAAAGCGGCCATGTCCTAGCCCGCGCCACGGGCTACATCACCCGGGTGCCGCAATGAGCAGACGCCTGCACAAAGCCGCGCGCGGCATGACCCTGATCGAACTGCTGGTCGCCCTCGCCCTGTTCTCGGTGCTCGGCATGCTGACCTGGCGCGCCACTGCGCAGATGATCGACACACAGGCACGGGTGAGCAGCGAGGTCGAGCGCTGGCGCAGCATCGCGCGTGCGCTACACCTGATTGAACTTGAGATCCTGCAGATCGCCGCGCCTGCGCTCCCCGCCACCAGCACGGCGTCGCCGGCACTGGCGCTGCTGCGCAGTGCAAACGGAGCCGACAGCGAGCTGCGGCTGATCGCGCTCGGCGGGGAGGGAGAAGGTGCGCGCCGGGTCGGATTCCGCTTCAGCAACGCACAGCTCGAATGGCTGATCTGGCCCGACCGTGAAGCCCTTGGCGCGCCCGAGATCTACCCCCTGCTACAGGATGTCCAGGCCGTGCGCTGGTACTTCCTGACCACCGACGTGGGCAGTACGCAAACACGAAGCGCGCACTGGCCGCCCGCAGGCCGCAAGGGCGACACCTTGCCTGCCGCAATCGAACTCGAACTGGACCTGCCCGATGCCGGCACGATCACCCGCCTGTTCGCGCTGCGCTGAACGTCAGCGGGGCGCCGCCGTCGTGCTCGCCCTGCTCACGGTCACCTTTGCCGCGATGCTGGCCGCCGCCGCGCTGGCCGATTTCGGGCGCGGCCTCGAAGCGGTCACCGGCCGCCGCGATCAGGCACAGTCACGCCAGCTCGCCCGCGCCGCAGTGGACTGGGCACGCCAGGTCCTCGCCCTGGACATGCTGGAAAGCAATGTGGATCACGGTGGTGAAAACTGGACCATCAGGATTCCGCCGACGCAACTCGGCGAAGACGCTGCAGACGGGACGATCGCAGGCGAGATCATCGACCTCTCGGGGCGCTTCAATCTGAACGATCTCGCGCCCGCTGGCCTGCGCAGCAGTGCGGCAGGCGCGCGACTGCAGCGCCTGATGGAGCTGCTCGGCACGTCCCCCGAGTCAGCGCGCGCAAGCGTGATCGCAATGACGGAATGGATCGCAACAGCCCCGCGTGGAGACACTGACCACGCCCCGCACTCAGCACTGGTCGTTGCCGACGAAGTGGCTTCCATTCCGGGCATCGATCACGCGCTGCTGGCGCGGCTCAGACCCTATGTCACCGCCGTGCCGGCACCGGCGCCCGTGAATGTGAACACGGCTGCGGCCGAGGTTCTGTCCAGCCTGGTCCCGGGCCTCGGCATCGACTTCGCCCGGGTGCTGGTTGCCGAACGTGAGCGCGCACGGTTCCGCGACCTGGCCGACTTCAACGCGCGGCTACCGCAAGACACAACACCGCCTGCGGCGCAGCTCGCCAGCGTCAACAGCCGCCACTTCCTGGTCACGATACACGCCAGTCACGGCATCTCCGTCACCCGGCTCGAAGCCCTTCTCGATCGCCAGAAACCCTGGCCCGAACTCCTGTGGTACCGCATCCCATGACGACACGCCTGCTCATCCGCATCGACGAACACTGGCCACGCGACCCGGCCACCCACTGGGTTCTGCTCGACGCTGCAAACACGGTAGTGCAACAAGGCCACAGCGGCCCCGCGCACTGGCCGGCAGCGGATGTCTGCGAGGGCGTGCTCGCCGGCGCGCAGAGCACCTGGCTTGAAGTCCTGCTGCCAGCAAGCCCGCGACGCGAGCGCCCACGTCTGCTGTCCTATGCGCTTGAGGAGCATCTGGTTGGCGACCCGGACACGCAGCATGTGACCGTCACCCACAGCCACCCCGAAGACAAGCTGAATCGCACCGGGGTCATCACCGTCGCACGCGCACGCATGACGCAGGTCCTCGCCCAGTTCGCGCAGATCGGTCGCCCGCTGCGTCGCCTCTGCAGCGCACTGGAAACGGTTCCGGCTGCGGAAGGGCACTGGGTGTTGGCGGTCGACGCACACTGCGCCATCCTGCGTCCGGGCCTTGAACCGGCGATTGCTTTCGACGGCTCCACGCCAGAGGCGTTACTGGCTGCGCTGTCATCTGCCCTGCCCATCGCGCTCTCGCGTCGCCGCGCCAGCACCGCGTTTCCGGCAGCACTGCAGCTCCGTATCGCTGACACGTGCACCACACCCGATACAGGCGCCACTGCGTCGCTGCCACTGCGCATCGAACCGGGTCCAGCCTGGCACTGGTGGGAACACGTCGATGCAGCCAGTAACCTGCTGCACGGCGAATTCGCCTCACGGCAGGGCCGTGACGCACAGTGGCAGCGGTTTCGGGCGCCCGCAACAATCGTCGCCATCAGCGCAGTCGCCCTGTTCGTCGTCAACCTCACTCAAGTTCTGGGTCAGCGCCAGGCCCTGGCAGAACTCGAAGCACGCAGCGCGCGGCTGTTTGAACAAGCCTTGCCCGGCACACCGGCCGTCGCGCCCGCGGCACAGCTCGGCCGCGCACTGGACCGGGCGCGCAGGCAGGCCGGCCAGCTCGGCACCGATGATCTGCTTGCGCTGCTGCACGGCCACCTTGCCGCCACCGGCGTGACACCGCTGACGGTCTCATACGAAGCCGGCACGCTAAGCCTCGCACTGCCCCCCCAAACCGAACTCAGCGTACTGCTCACCCGCCTCTCGCTGCACGGCATCAATGCGCAGGCGCGTGAAGGCAGCCTGTTGTTGAGCGCCGCACCTCAGCCCTGAGCATCGCAGCCCTGAGCGCCGCAACCGCAAACACACCTTCAGGACCGATCATGATCAGCCTCTCACGCTCACGCCTGTACGGCTCCCTTCAGGCGTGGCTCGCAGCACGCGCACCGCGCGAACGTCAGTTAATGCGGGTGGCCGGCTTGCTCCTGCCGCTCGCCGCGGCGTGGGCCGTGTTCGACTGGACGTGGTCTGAACAGCAGCGCCTTGCCCTGCGTCTGCCCGCTGCGCGGGCCAGCTTCGAGCGGATGCAGGAGGACGCAGCCGAGCTCGCCCGTCTGCGCGCGCTGCCTCCGGTCACCGCCGTCTCATCCACCGCACTTGTTGCTGCGACAAGCACTGCAGCGGAAGCGCGCGGACTGCGTGTCTCTGCCGCGACGAGCGCTGAAGGCGTCGTCGTAAAAGGCAGCGCCACACTTCCCGCACTGGTGGACTGGCTCGCAAGCATTCAGGCCGACCTGCGCCTGCGCCCGATCCGCATGAAGACAACGCCCGGGGGTGACGGACAGTTCGAGGTGGTTCTGCAAGCGTATGACGACGCGGGACTGAACGGCGGATGAAACGGGTTGCACTCTTCGTCCTTGCGCTCCTGTGCGTGACCGTCGCTGCCGCACCGTCCGTGTTGCTGGACAGTGCACTGGCATCGGCAAGCGAAGGCCGTGTCCGGCTTGCATCGCCCGATGGCAGCCTGTGGCATGGGCAGGGCTACCTTGCGCAAGCAGGCGAAGGCAAACAACTCAAGCCCTGGCTCAAGCTCGGATGGCGTTTTGACCCACCTGCCCTGCTGCACGGTGAAGGCGCGTGGGACGTGGAGGCCGACGGGAAGTCCGCCGCGCGCATCGTACTTGGCCTGGATGGCTGGCGAATGGAGGGGCTTGAAATAACCTTGCCGGCGCAGCCCCTGTTCAGGGCAGTGGCCCACCCCGCCTTTCATTTTGGCTGGCGGGGGTGGCTGGAGGCAGACGGCAAGGGTCTCGAATGCGATTGGCGAAGCGTATGCACCGGCAATTTCGCCCTGAGCTGGCGCGCAGCCAGCACCGACATCCTGCTCGAACCCCGGCTGGGTGACTACCGGGCCGAAGTCGACGCGGACGGCAGCTCGCTGAGCCTGCAACTATCAAGCACAGCAGGCAGCCCGCTCCAGATCAGTGGCCGCATCGACCTGAGTCCGGGACTGTCACCGGCGCTTGACCTGACCCTGGATGGCAAGCCGGCCATCATCGACCGCCTCGCACCGCTGATCAACAGCATCGCGCAACGCGATGGCACACGCCTGCGGATCCGGTCACCGTAACGAACCCGCATGCATGTGCGGCTTACTCCACGCGGTGCGGTTCCGCGAGGTAGTCGCGGGTCCGCATTTCCATCAGCCGACTGACGGTACGCACGAACTCATGTGCGTTGTGCCCTTCGGTATACAGGTCGTGCGCTTCGACCTCCGCGCTCATGATGAGCTTGACCCGATGATCGTAGAGCACATCGATGAGCCAGGTCAGACGCCGCGCCTCGGACGCCTCCCCACCGCGCATCCGTGGCACACCGGAGAGCAGCAAGGTGTGATGCTCGCGGGCAATCTCGAGATAGTCGTTCTGCGAGCGGTTGCCACGGCACAGCGTGGCGAAGTCGAACCAGATCACGCCTGCTGCGCTTCCGAGCACTGGCAGGCTGCGGCCGAAGACTTCGATCTCGCCCGGCACGACATCGGTCGCTGCGAGTCGCTTGAAGTCGTCGCGCATCTTCTGATCCGCTGCCTCGTCGGCAGGCACCAGATAGATCTCGATCTTCTCCAGCGTGCGCAGTCGGTAATCGGTGCCGTGGTCGACTTCAAACACATCGAAGCGACGCTTCATCATCTCGATGGTGGGCAGGAAATTCACCCGCATCAGACCGTTCGGGTACAGCCCCTCCGGCGGGTAGTTCGAGGTCATAACGAAGATCACGCCACGCGCGAACAAGGCGTCGAGCAAGCGGCCGAGAATCATTGCATCGGCAATGTCGGAAACGTGGAACTCGTCGAAACACAGCAGACGCGTCTGCCGGGCGATACGGTCGGCAACCTTCTGCAGCGGATCCGCTTCCTGATTGTGATCCTTCAGGTCGTTCTGCACTTCCTGCATGAATGCATGGAAGTGCACCCTGCGTTTGCGCTGATACGGAACCGAGTCGTAGAAGCAATCCATCAGAAAGCTCTTGCCACGCCCCACGCCACCCCAGAAATACACGCTGCGCGGCATGCGCGGCCGCGCGAACACCTTGCGCAGGGCCGTGCGTCGTGCGGCCTTGAAAGTCACCAGCTCGGTGTAGAGCTGCTGCAGACGCTGAACGGCAGCGCGTTGCGCCGGGTCGGACTTGTATCCCCGCGCCTTGAGCTGCGCATCGTAGGCATCGAGCATGCCTCGTTCGGGAACATTGAGGGTACGGTGAGGCATTGAAGTGACCGCTAAATGATTGACGAATGATGAGCACAATCATGCAGCCCGCGAAGCGGAGTGCATGGGTAAAAAAGCACAAGGGGTGAAAAACAGGGACAGCGCCCCTGTTTCCCACCCCCTGCTTGCTTAAGCGAACGCTTAGAAGTGCAGCGGGCGCTTGTCGCAGGCGAGCGCTGCTTCGTGCACCACTTCCGACATCGTCGGGTGAGCGTGGCAGATACGCGCCAGATCTTCGGAGCAACCGGCAAACTCCATCGCCACCACGGCCTCGGAGATCAGCTCCGAAGCGCCGGCACCGATGATATGCACGCCGAGGATGCGGTCGGTGTTGGCATCGGCCAGCATCTTGACGAAGCCCGTGGGCTCGCCCATGCCAAGCGCGCGGCCGTTGGCGAGGAACGGGATCTTGCCGACCTTGTAACCGACACCGGCAGCCTTGAGTTGCTGTTCGGTCTTGCCGACCCAGGCAATCTCCGGGCTGGTGTAGATGACCCAGGGCACGGTGTCGAAGTTGCAGTGTCCGGCCTGACCCGCCATCAGTTCGGCGACCATCACGCCTTCTTCCATTGCCTTGTGAGCCAGCATCGGGCCGCGCACCACGTCGCCAACCGCCCATACGCCCGGCAGGTTGGTACGGCAGTGGTCGTCGACTTCGATCATGCCGCGCTCGGTGATCTTCAGCTCTACCGCTTCGGCGTTGAGGCCGTCGGTATTGGGCACACGACCCACTGACACGATCAGACGATCGGCTTCGAGCTTCTGATCCGCGCCGTCCTTGTCCTTGTAGGAAATGACGACGCCCTTCTTGCCAACCTTGACCTCACCGATCTGGACGCCGAAGTTGAACTTCAGGCCCTGCTTGGTGAAGACCTTGAGCGCTTCCTTGGCGACATCCTGGTCGGCTGCGGCAAGAAAGTCGGGCATGGCTTCCAGCACCGTCACTTCGGCACCCACACGACGCCACACCGAGCCCATTTCGAGGCCGATCACGCCGGCGCCGATGACTGCAAGCTTCTTCGGCACCGCCTCGATATCAAGCGCGCCGACGTTGTCGCAGACGATCTTGTTATCGACCGGAATGCCCGGCAGGTGACGCGCCGACGAACCGGTGGCGATGATGACCTGCTTGGCCACGACAAGCTCTTCACCCACCTTGACCTGCCAGCCCGCATCGGACTTGCCGATGAAGGAACCGTGGCCGTTGATCAGGGTGACCTTGTTCTTCTTGAACAGGCCCTTGATGCCGCCGGTGAGCTGATCGACGATGGTGCTCTTGCGGGCAACCATTTTGGTGACGTCAATCTTTGGGGTACCGACGTTGATGCCCTGCGCCTCAAAGCTGTGGCCGGCTTCTTCGAACAGGTGCGAGGTGTGCAGCAATGCCTTCGAGGGGATGCAGCCCACGTTCAGGCAGGTACCGCCAAGACGCGGCTCACCCTTGGGGTCGGCATAGGGGTTCGACTCGCAGCAGGCGGTCTTGAAACCCAGTTGAGCAGCGCGGATGGCCGCTACGTAACCGCCGGGACCACCGCCGATGACGAGTACATCGTATTCATGTGCCATGAAAATCTCCCTTGCAGAATCGAAAAGGGGCACACCCGCTCACGGCGAAAACGGCCGGTTCGAATGTGCCCCTGAAGCGTGTTCTTGTTATACGTCGAGGATCAGGCGAGCCGGATCTTCCATCGCTTCCTTCATCGCCACCAGACCCAGCACGGCCTCGCGACCGTCGATGATGCGGTGGTCGTAGGACATGGCCAGGTAGTTGATCGGACGCACCACAACCTGACCGTTCTCGACCACGGCACGATCCTTGGTGGCGTGGATGCCGAGAATGGCGGACTGCGGCGGGTTGATGATCGGGGTCGACATCATCGAACCGAACACGCCACCGTTGGAGATCGAGAACGTGCCGCCGGTCAGCTCCTCGAGCGAAAGCTTGCCGTCCTTGGCCTTCTGGCCGAACTCGGCAATCTTCTTCTCGATGTCGGCGATCGACATCGACTCGACGTTGCGCAGGATCGGCACGACCAGGCCACGCGGCGAACCGACAGCGATACCGATGTCGATGTAGCCGTGGTAGACGATGTCGTTACCATCAACCGAAGCGTTCAGGATCGGGTACTTCTTCAGTGCGGCCACTGCCGCCTTGACGAAGAAGCCCATGAAGCCCAGACGCACGCCGTGCGCCTTCTCGAACTTCTCGCCGTACTGCTTGCGCAGGGCCATCACCGGCGCCATGTTCACTTCGTTGAACGTGGTCAGAATGGCATTTTCGTTCTTCGACTGCAGCAGGCGCTCAGCGATACGGGCACGCAGACGCGTCATCGGCACGCGCTCTTCGGCACGGTCGCCAGTCGCCACGACAGCCGGGGCAACTGCAGCCGCTGCGGCGGCCTTGGGCTGCGCACCAACGGCGTCTTCCTTGGTCACACGACCACCGCGACCGGTACCGGACACGTCTGCAGCAGACACGCCCTTCTCGTCGAGGATCTTGCGTGCGGCCGGGCTTGCAGCACCGGCAGCGCTCGAGGTCGCAGCGGCGGGCGGCGGCATAACCGGCTGAACCGGGGCGGCTGCCGCGGCAGGCGCAGCACCGGCTGAAGCCTTGGCTTCGGTGTCGATCTGGGCAATCAGGTCACCAGAAGCAACGGTATCACCGTCACCCTTGATGATCTTGACCAGCACGCCATCAGCAGGCGCCGGCGTCTCGAGCACGACCTTGTCGGTCTCGATGTCGATCAGGTTTTCGTCGCGTGAAACCGCTTCGCCTTCCTTCTTGTGCCAGGTCACCAGCGTGGCTTCAGAAACGGACTCGGACAGTTGCGGTACTTTGACTTCGATCAGCATGTGGTTTTCTCCCCTTTGTGCTTATACGTTGGGTGACTGAGGCGTGGCGTCCTGGATCGGACCAAAGGCGTTCTCAATCACTTCTTTTTGTTGCTGGTTGTGTTTGGCGTAGTACCCCACTGCAGGCGACGCGGCGGCCGGACGGCTGACGAGCAGCAGCTTGCGCTTGGTGCCGAGCACGTTGACCAGGTGCTGACGCGAGGCCAGCCAGTACCATGCACCCTGGTTACGCGGCTCTTCCTGAACCCACACCACTTCCTTGGCGCTCGGGAACTGGTTGATCGCCTTGCCGAACTCTTCGGCCGGGAACGGATACAGCTGCTCCAGACGCACCAGTGCGGTATCGGTGATGTTGTGTTCGCGACGGTAGGCAAGCAGCTCGTAGTAGATCTTGCCCTGGCAGATCACCACGCGCTTCACCTTCTTCGGCTCGAGCTTCTCGACTTCGGGAATCACGGTCTGGAAGTGGCCGTTGGCGAGCTCTTCCATTGACGAGATCGCTTCCTTGTGACGCAGCAGCGATTTCGGAGTGATGATGATCAGCGGCTTGCGCAGCTTGCGAATCATCTGACGACGCAGCAGGTGGAAGATCTGAGCCGGCGTGGTCGGAACGCAGACCTGCCAGTTGTTCTCGGCAGCCATGTTCATGAAGCGCTCGGGACGTGCAGAGGAGTGCTCCGGACCCTGACCCTCGTAGCCGTGCGGCAGCATCATCACCAGACCGCTCAGACGCCCCCACTTGGCCTCACCGGAACTGATGAACTGGTCGATCACGACCTGTGCACCGTTCACGAAGTCGCCGAACTGCGCTTCCCAGACCACGAGTTCGTTGGGCTCGGCAGTGGAGTAGCCATATTCGAAACCGAGCACCGCCTCTTCGGACAGCACGGAGTCGAAACACTGGAAGCCGGCCTGGCCTTCCTGGATGTGGGCCAGCGGCATGTAAGTGCCTTCGTCCCAGCGCTCGCGCAGCTGGTCGTGGAGCACCGCATGACGGTGGAAGAAGGTGCTGCGACCGACGTCTTCACCCGAGATGCGAACGGCGAAGCCCTGCGCCAGCAGACTGGCGTAGGCGAGGTTCTCGCCCATGCCCCAGTCCAGCGGCAGCTCGCCGCGGCCCATCGCTGCGCGATCCTGGATGATCTTCTTGACGCGCGACTGCAGGGTGAAATTATCCGGAATCGCCGTCAGGCGCTCGGACAGGCGCTTGACCTCCTGCACCGGAATCGACGTGACCGCTTCGTCGGTGTACGGCTTCTTGAGATAGGGACTCCAATCCACCGAGAACTGACGGTTGTGACCGGACAGCACCGGGTTGTAGAGCAGCTCGCCCTTGTCCAGATGTTCGCGGTACTCGGCGATCATCTTCTCCGGTTCGTCAGCCGCCAGCGTGCCTTCGGCAACCAGGCGATCGGCGTAGATCTTGCGCGTGCCCGGGTGCTGCTGAATCTTGCGATACATCAGCGGCTGGGTGACCATCGGCTCGTCCTGCTCGTTGTGGCCGAGCTTGCGGTAGCAGACGATGTCGATGACCACGTCCTTCTTGAACTCCTGACGGAACTCAAGCGCCAGCGCGGTCACGAAGGACACGGCCTCCGGATCGTCACCATTGACGTGGAAAATCGGTGCTTCGACCATCTTGAAGATGTCGGTGCAGTACAGCGAAGAACGGTAGTCGCGCGGATCGGACGTGGTGAAGCCGATCTGGTTGTTCACCACCAGGTGAACCGTACCGCCCGTGCCATAACCGCGGGTCTGGGAGAAGTTCAGCATCTCCTGGTTGACACCCTGGCCGGCAACGGCGGAGTCGCCATGCACCAGCACGGCCAGCACCTGGTTCTTTTCCTTGTCCTTGCGGCGCACCTGGCGTGCATAGACCGAACCCGCCACTACCGGGTTGATGATCTCTAGGTGGGACGGGTTGAAGGCCAGCGTCAGGTGCATCGGGCCACCCGGCGTCATGACGTCGCTCGAGAAACCCATGTGGTACTTCACGTCACCCGCGGTCAGGTCCGAAGCGGCCTTGCCCTCGAATTCCGAGAACAGCATCGACGGCGACTTGCCCAGGGTGTTGACCAGCACGTTCAGACGACCGCGGTGGGCCATGCCGATCACGGTCTCGGCAACGCCAAGGCTGCCGGCAACGCGGATCAGTTCGTCCATCGCGACGATGGTGGATTCACCACCTTCGAGCGAGAAGCGCTTCTGGCCGACGTACTTGGTATGCAGATAACGCTCGAGCGTCTCGGCCGCAGTGGTGCGCTCGAGGATGCGGCGCTTCATGTCGGCGGAGAACTTCGGCGTGCCGCGCACGCTTTCCAGACGGCTCTGGATCCAGCGCTTCTGGGCGATGTCCGTGATGTACATGTACTCGGAGCCGATCGAGCCGCAATACGTCTGGCGCACGGCTTCGAGGATCTCGCGCAGCGTGGCGCGCTCGGTCGAGAAGCCGTGGAAGGAGCCGACGTTGAAGCTGCGCGACAGATCCGCTTCGGTGAAGCCGTAATACGACGGCTCCAGCTCTGCAATCTGCGGACGCTCGGTGCGCTTGAGCGGATCGAGGTTCGCCCAGCGGTTGCCGAGGAAGCGATAGGCATTGATCAGCTGCAGCACTGCCACCTGCAGCTTGTCCTCGCCACCTTCCGACATGACCGTGCGCACGGGGCCACGCTTGGCCATCTGCTCGAACGCAGCAATGATCGGTCCGTGGGCGACATCGCGCACAGCGGCACCGGCCTGCGCCTGGAGCTTGTCGAAGTAGTCGCGCCAGGCGTCCGACACGGACGCCGGATCAGCCAGATAATTCTCGTAGAGTTCTTCAATGAACGGCGCGTTTGAGCCGAACAAATGAGATGTGTTTTGAAGCTGCTTCATGATGAAAGCCACCTGTTGTGTTCTGAGACCCTGCTTTCTGAAATTTGGGTGAACCAGACCGTAAGTGCCGCACGATGAAAAAACGGGACGGCCGCAAGCGAAGCGACCATCCCGTAGCGGCTAGCGCCGATCCCGTCTCCCTCCCCTCTCCATCGTCTCTTACGGACGCTGACCGATCGGCGTTACGTCGCGGCGTGCCGCGCCAACATACAGCTGGCGAGGACGGCCGATCTTGTACTCCGGGTCGGTGATCATTTCTTCCCACTGGGTGATCCAGCCCACCGTGCGCGCAAGCGCGAAGATGCAGGTGAACATGGAGGTCGGGATGCCCAGTGCCTTCTGCACGATGCCGGAGTAGAAGTCCACGTTCGGGTAGAGCTTCTTCTCGACGAAGTACGGATCTTCCAGCGCGATCTTCTCGAGCTGCATGGCCAGCTTGAACAGGCGGTCGTTCTCGAGACCGAGTTCCTTCAGCACTTCGTTGCACACCTTGCGCATCAGCGTGGCGCGCGGGTCGAAGTTCTTGTACACACGGTGACCGAAGCCCATCAGCTTGAAGCTGTCGTTCTTGTCCTTGGCGCGTGCGATGTACTCATCAACACGCGAGACGTCGCCGATTTCTTCCAGCATGTTGAGGCAGGCTTCGTTTGCACCGCCGTGTGCCGGGCCCCACAGGCAGGCGATACCGGCCGAGATGCAGGCAAACGGGTTGGCGCCGGAAGAGCCGGCCAGACGCACGGTCGACGTCGAAGCGTTCTGCTCGTGATCGGCGTGCAGCGTGAAGATCACGTCGAGCGCGCGCACCAGCACCGGGTTCGGCTTGTACTCTTCGCACGGGGTACCGAACATCATGTGCATGAAGTTCGCCGTGTAGCTGAGGTCGTTACGCGGGTACATGAACGGCTGCCCGGTGTTGTACTTGTAAGCCATGGCGACGATGGTCGGCAGCTTGGCGATCAGGCGGTTGATCGACACGTTGCGGTGCTCGACGTCCGAGAAGTCCATCGCGTCGTGGTAGAACGCAGACAGCGCGCCAACCACGCCGACCATGATGGCCATCGGGTGGGCGTCACGGCGGAAGCCGTTGAAGAAGCGGGTCAGCTGATCGTGAACCATGGTGTGGTTCTTGATCGTGGTTTCGAACTCGGTCTTCTGCGCGGCGTTCGGAAGCTCACCGTTCTTGAGCAGATAGGCTACTTCGAGGAAGTTGCACTCGTCAGCCAGTTGCTCGATCGGGTAACCGCGGTACAGCAGTTCGCCCTTGTCACCGTCGATGAAGGTGATCTTGGACTTGCAGCTCGCGGTGGAGAGAAAACCGGAGTCATAGGTAAAGAGGCCGGTTTTTGCGCCCAGCGTGCGAATGTCGATGACATCCTGACCATGGGTCCCGGTCATCACCGAAAAATCGACGGTCTTGCCATCGACGGTTAGGGTTGCAGTGCGTTCAGTGCTCATAATTCGTCCCTTTTCCTTGCCCGTTTAACTTCCAACTCCCTCATTCATCCCCGACCGGGCCCGTCATCGCTGACTGAGCAGTCCGATCATCTCTTTCCAGCGTTCCACCTCGCATGGCTTGCTACCGTTGACCATCCCCCAGATATCATAGTCGTCGGCACGCAACAGATCTTCAAGATCGGCCAACTGATCATCCGAGAGCTGATCAAAATCCCGCTCCAGGAAGCGCGTGAACACAAGGTCCAGCTCCAGCAGTGCCCTGCGGCACTGCCAGCGCACACGCCCCCTGTTGATGGTCAGCGCATCAGATCGCACGGCGAACCATCATGTCCTTGATCTTGCCGATTGCCTTCGTCGGGTTCAGATTCTTCGGACATACGTCAACGCAGTTCATGATGCTGTGGCAACGGAACAACCGGTACGGATCTTCCAGGTTGTCGAGTCGCGCATTGGCGTCCTGATCCCGCGTGTCTGCCAGGAAGCGGTAGGCAGCCAGCAGGCCGGCCGGACCAACGAACTTGTCCGGGTTCCACCAGAACGACGGACACGAGGTCGAACAGCACGCACACAGAATGCACTCGTACAGGCCATTGAGCTCTTCACGCTCTTCCGGCGTCTGCAGGCGCTCGCGCTCCGGCGTCGGCTCGTTGTTGACCAGATAGGGCTTGATCGAGTGGTACTGCTTGAAGAACTGGGTCATGTCCACGATCAGATCGCGGATCACCGGCAGACCCGGCAGCGGACGCAGCGTGATCGGCTGGGCCAGGCTGTCGACGTCGGTCAGGCAGGCCAGACCGTTCTTGCCGTTGATGTTCATTGCGTCGGAACCGCACACGCCTTCGCGGCAGGAACGACGGAACGACATCGAATCGTCCTTCGCACGCAGGCGCACCAGCGCGTCGAGCAGCTTCTTGTCGGACGGCTCGAGCTCTACGGTGATGTCCTGCATGTAGGGCTTTTCGTCACGATCCGGGTCGTAACGATAGATCTTGAATGAAACGCTACGTTTGCTCATATCGAATATTCTCCCGAGCCGTTAGTAGGTACGCTTGGCAAGCGCAATCGCCTTGACGTCGTCCGACATCGGCTTGAGGTTGACCGGCTTGTAGTCGAGACGGTTGCCTTCGCTGTACCACAGCGTGTGCTTCAGCCAGTTCTCGTCGTCACGACCGTTGGGGTTCTCAGCCGTGTCCGGGGCATCGTCACGGACGTGCGCACCGCGGGATTCCTTGCGTGCCTCGGCCGAAACGATGGTTGCGCGGGCGACTTCGATCAGGTTGTCGAGTTCGAGCGCTTCCATGCGGGCGATGTTCCACACCTTGGACTTGTCCGCGATTTCGGTCCGCTTGGCGCGCTCGGCCACTTCGGCCATCTTCGTCACGCCTTCCTTGAGCAGGTTGTCGAAGCGGAACACACCGGCATGCTTCTGCATGGTGCGGCGCATTTCCAGACCAACGTCGAACACGCTCTCGCCACCGGTCTGGTTTTCCAGACGGGCCAGACGGGCAAGCGAGACGTCCGCGGCGTCCGCAGGCAGCGGCTTGAGGCTGAGGTTGCCGGACTGGAAGTCCTCGACCACGGTCTCGCCGGCCGACTTGCCGAAGACCAGAAGGTCGAGCAGCGAGTTGGTACCCAGGCGGTTTGCACCGTGCACCGAAGCACAGGCACATTCGCCGGCAGCGTAGAAACCGACGATCGGCGTGTTGGGATTGCCATCCTTCGGCACCACGACCTGACCCTTGTAGTTGGTCGGAATACCGCCCATCTGGTAGTGGCAGGTCGGCACGACCGGAATCGGCGCCTTGATCGGGTCAACACCGGCGAACTGGATCGCGATCTCGCGAATGCCCGGCAGGCGCTTCATGATGTTCTCGGGTGCCAGGTGGGTGATGTCGAGCAGGACGTGATCCTTGTCCGGACCGCAGCCGCGACCTTCGTTGATCTCGGTGGTCATCGCGCGCGAAACCACGTCACGCGAAGCCAGATCCTTCAGGTTGGGCGCATAGCGCTCCATGAAGCGCTCGCCGGAAGCATTACGCAGAATGCCGCCTTCGCCACGCACACCTTCGGTAATCAGCACGCCCGCGCCGGCCACGCCGGTCGGGTGAAACTGCCAGAACTCCATGTCTTCGAGCGGAATGCCGGCACGCGCCGCCATACCGACACCGTCACCGGTGTTGATGAAGGCATTGGTCGAGGAGTGGTAGATACGACCGGCACCACCCGTGGCGAAAATCGTCGCCTTGGCGTGGAAAATCGTGACTTCGCCGGTTTCCATCTCCATCGCCGTCACGCCGAGCACGTCGCCGTTCTCGTTGCGGATCAGGTCGAGCGCCATCCATTCGACGAAGAACTGGGTGTTGGCACGCACGTTGCGCTGATACAGCGCATGCAGCATGGCATGACCGGTACGGTCGGCAGCGGCACAGGAGCGCATCACCGGCGCCTGGCCGTAGTTCATCGAGTGGCCGCCGAACGGACGCTGATAGATCTTGCCGTTGTCGGTACGGTCGAAAGGCATGCCGTAGTGCTCGAGCTCGATCACGACCTCGTTTGCCTTCTTGCACATGAATTCGATGGCATCCTGGTCACCCAGCCAGTCCGACCCCTTGACGGTGTCGTACATGTGCCAGTGCCAGTTGTCTTCGGTCGAATTGCCGAGCGATGCAGCAACACCGCCCTGTGCAGCCACGGTATGCGAGCGGGTCGGAAAAACCTTGCTCAGAACAGCCGTCTTCATGCCGGCTTCGGAAAGTTGCAGGGCTGCCCGCAGACCGGCACCACCGGCGCCGACAATGACCGCATCAAAGGTACGCTTCGCGACGTTCACGCTTACAGCCTCCAAAGAATCTGGGCTGCCCAGCCGGCATAGCCGACGAGCAGAAAGAGAGTAACCAGGTGCAGAGCAAGACGCACACCGGTCGGCTTGACATAGTCCATCCAGATGTCACGAACGCCGATCCATGCGTGATAGAACACCGAGAGGAAGAACAGGAAGCTCAGGAACTTGAACAGTCCGCCCGAGAACATCCCGGACCAGGCTTCGTAGCTCAACTCGGGCAGCATGAGCGCCGAGAATGCAAAGATGACGGTATAGATCGCCATATAGACGGCGGTACCGCGTTGCGCAATCCAGTCCTTCAGACCGTAGTGCGCGCCTACGACTTGACGCTTCACCATAGTGTCACCCCGATGATCACGGTGAGCACGAGGCTCACAATCAGAACAATCCGTGCAGAACTGCGGGCGGCCTGAAGCTCGACACCCTTGTGCACATCCAGCAGGAGAAAGCGGATGCCTGCACAGAAATGATGCAGGTAGGCCCACAGCAGACCCAGAAGCAACAGTTTGGCAAGCGGATGCGACACCACTGCCGAGAACACTTCAAACGACTCTGCCGAACCCAGACTGCGATCGAGCAGATAAAGCAGGAAGGGCAACATCAGAAACAAGCCTGCCCCGCTGACCCGATGAAGGATCGATACGAAACCCGGCAACGGCAGCCGGATTTCATTGATGGCCAAGTGTTTCGGCCTCTGTTTGCGCACTGTCACTTCTGACATGAAGACTCCCCTCAACATGCGCGGCGAAAATCCGCCGCAGACTCCCAAAAGCTTGAGATTATAGCGATGAAACACCCGTCATTGCGGCGCCTGACCGCATCAATTCAGCTCATTCAGATAGTAATGCTCCGCCGTCGAGTACAAACCACGACGCCACTCCACCGGCTTATCGCCGTACGTGTAGGTCACCCGTTCGACCGACAGCAAAGGGGTACCTTCTGCAACCTTCAATGCCTCGCTGGTGGAGCGATCGGCCGCGACCGCCCTGATGCGCTCCTGAGCCCGGATCATGCGAGAGCCGAAACGGCTCTCAAGCAGCGAGTAGAGCGAACCATGCCAATCCTGAAGCGTCTCGAAACTCAGGCCCTGAAAGAGCTCGCCCGGCAAATAAATCTCGTCAACCACCACAGGTTTGTTCGCAAACTTGAGCAGTCGGCGCAGAATGATGATTGGCGCACCGAGTTCGATCGCGAGCATGCGGGATGCTTCCTGACCGGCCTTTGCACGCCAGCAATCGAGCGGCACGCTTTTCGGATGGGACAGATCACCATCGATGGGCACCAGTCGCAGAAACCTGAACAAGGCTCGCGGGTCGTTGTGGGAGGCAACATAGGTACCCTTGCCCTGCTTTCGTACCAGAAGGTTATCGCCGGCAATCTCGTCGATCGCCTTGCGCACCGTACCCTGGGACACGCCGAAGCGTGCGGCAAGTTCCTGTTCGCTTGGAATCGCCTGCCCCGGACGCCATTCCCCCGCCTCAAGCGCCTGAAGAATCAGGGTCTTGATCTGGCGGTAAAGAGGGCTGAATGTGGGGGATTCCTGAGCCATCCGTGTATTTCAGCACAAAATTTTTCAGGAGTCTATGGGTCATCATATGTCTTATATAAGATAAAAGACACGATTTGACAGCGCAGGCAGATGATCCTAAGATTTCCGCGCCTCGAAATTGCCGCCAGAGCGACGCACATTGATGCGTATTCCCGCCACCGGGGGTTGCGTCGAGAGCACGAACAATTCACCCAGACCGTCTTGTTTTGAGGGAGTACACACATGAGCAAAGCCCCCGTACGCGTTGCAGTCACCGGCGCCGCCGGCCAGATCGGCTACAGCCTGCTGTTCCGCATCGCCAGTGGCGAAATGCTGGGCAAGGACCAACCCGTCATCCTGCAACTGCTCGATCTGCCCCAGGCCCAGAAGGCGGTCAAGGGCGTGATGATGGAACTCGAAGACTGCGCGTTCCCGCTGCTCGCTGGCATGATTGCCACGGACGACCCCAACGTTGCCTTCAAGGACGCCAAGGTTGCCCTGCTCGTGGGTGCCCGCCCCCGCGGCCCCGGCATGGAGCGCAAGGACCTGCTGACCGAAAACGCCAAGATCTTCACCGTTCAGGGCGCAGCGATCGGCCAGTACGCCGACCCCGACTGCAAGGTGCTGGTTGTCGGCAACCCGTGCAACACCAACGCATACATCGCCAAGGAAGTGGCCCAGAAGTTCGGTCGCGTTCCGGCCAAGAACTTCACCGGCATGCTGCGTCTGGACCACAACCGCGCACTGTCGCAACTGGCCTCCAAGTCCGGTCGTGACGTTGCCAGCCTGAAGAGCCTGGTCGTGTGGGGCAACCACTCGCCCACCATGTACGCCGACTATCGCTTTGTCACCTCCAATGGCGACAACGTGAAGGGCATGATCAACGACGAAGCATGGAACCGTGATGTGTTCCTGCCCACCGTTGGCAAGCGTGGCGCCGCCATTATCGAAGCACGTGGCCTGTCCTCCGCCGCTTCGGCTGCCAACGCAGCCATCGACCACATCCACGACTGGGTGCTGGGTTCGAACGGCGAATGGGTCACCATGGGCATTCCGTCCGACGGCTCCTACGGTATCCCGGAAGGCATTATCTACGGCTTCCCGGTCACGACCGAAAATGGCGAGTACAAGATCGTCCAGGGCCTCGAGATCGACGCATTCTCGCGCGAGCGCATGACCCACACGCTGAACGAGCTGCTCGAAGAGCGCGAAGGCGTGAAGGATCTGCTCGGCTGAGCATTCGCGATCATCTGCCGGGCGTCAGTCCGGCAGATCGCTCGAAGGCGCGCACCTCAGGGTTGCGCGCCTTTTTCGTTTACCCCCCTGCTGCTATGCTTGCGCCCGGTTCTCAAGGGAAACGCTCATGACAGCAAGCTGCACCACTCACCCGCGCGACATCCTCTTCGCCGGCGAAAAACCTTTCCCCAATCTGCCCGCAGTGGATCACTACGCCGGATCCGAGAAGATGATCGGCAAGGCAATGGCACTGCAGCATCAGCTCGGCCCGATCTTCGACATCACCGGTGACTGCGAAGACGGCGCGCGCGCTGGCGCCGAAGCCGAACACGCCGCGATGGTCGCGAGCCTGGTGATGAGCAAGGAAAACCGCTTCGGACGCATCGGCGCGCGCATCCACGACATCACCCACGCACACTGGCAGCGCGACCTCGAGATCCTGGTCGGCCAGGCAGGAAAGCAACTTGCATTCATCACCCTGCCCAAAGTGCGATCGGCCGCAGATACCGCAGCCCAGATCGCCGAACTGCGTCGCATCGAACAGACCGCCGGCCTGACTCATGCATTGCCGGTACACGTCCTGATCGAAACCCACGGCGCCTTGCGCGAAGCATGGGAAATTGCAGCGCTCGACGGCGTCGAATCGATCGATTTCGGGCTGATGGACTTCGTTTCCGGCCACCACGGCGCCATTCCGGGGTCGGCAATGAAGAGTCCGGGGCAGTTTGAACACCCCCTGGTCGTGCGCGCAAAGACCGAAATTTCGGCTGCAGCACTGGCGAACGGCGTTGTGCCGTCACATAACGTTACAACTGAGCTCAAGGACCTTGCCGTCATCCGTGCGGACGCGACGCGCGCGCGCAAGGAATTCGGCTATCTCCGCATGTGGAGCATCCACCCCAACCAGATTCAGCCAATTGTGGAAGCCATGCGTCCGGACTTTTCCGAGGTGGAAGAAGCCGGAGAAATCCTGAGCGGAGCCCAGAACGCATCCTGGGGGCCCATCCAGCATAACGGCCGCCTGCACGACCGTGCCTCCTACCGCTACTACTGGGAGTTGCTGCAGCGCGCACGCAGCACCGGCATGCCGCTTTCGGAAGAAATCGCAGAACGCTTTTTCTAGTCCCGGGCAATACGCCTTGCCGCGCCTGTTCGACGCGGCAAGGCCATTACGTCAGTTACATCAGGCCGAGCATCAAGCCTTGTCTGCCGGCGGAGCGGCCGGTTTGCGCACACGGCGCGGCGCCGGCTTGGCCTTGACTTCGCCAGTCGTCACGCCCGCAGCCACAGGCGCTGGCGCGGGCTTCGCCGCTGTGGGCTTGGCTGAGGCAGTTTTCGCCGCGGTAGTTTTCGCCGCGGTAGTTTTCGCCGCGGTAGTTTTCGCTGCGGCGGTCTTCGCCGCCGTGGTCTTCGCCGCCGTGGTCTTCGCTGCCGTGGTCTTCGCCGCAGCAGCAGGCTTCCTAGCCGCCGGCTTTGCGCGTGTGGTGCGCGATGACGCTGCCTTGGGCGCCTCGACCGGTGCGGCAGGCTTCGGACTCACCACCTCGGCATCGACAACATTCGATGTACGTGCAACGAGATCCAGCACGCGCGCCGGCCCTTTCTCGCGAACCGGCTCCGGCTTGACTTCCTCTTCCTCCACGATGGCTCCTGCTGCAGCACCGAACAGCGGAAGCGCAGCCCGCATCATCAGTCGCACCGCGGTTTCTGTCCCGTGAACATCCAGCGGCATCACGCTGCTCTCGCCGCGCGGCAACCACGGCAGAAAGAAATCGATCGCTGGCGGCTGGCCTCTGCGCTCGGCAGCCAGTGCAGGCAGCCATACGTTTGGCACCGAACCCACCGTTTTCAACCACTGCTGCCATTGACTGCCCATCAACTGGGACCACCCTTGCCAGGCAGTCCACGGCTGCGCGCAGGCCGAAAGCCATGCAGATGAAAGGGCCGCAAACGTGGCCGAGGGTGTGGTGTAAGCCGTTTTCATGGCAAGTCTCCGGACGGTAAAAATTGGGTCGTTGACGAAGGATACTCCTGCAACGCGCCGCCGGCTGCGCCTGTCACCTCATCCAACACCTTCAGAAACCCGCGCAGCAAGGGGCTCGGCTCACCGTCCTGGTGCGCGACTGCCACCGGAAAAAAGGCGCCGTCACCCGCAATCGGGAGGTAGCGTACGCGTGGAATGCGCACACACTCCAGCGGTGCCGGCAGCAGCGCGAGACCAAGACCCGCCGCAACGAGGCCGATCTGCGTCGTGGCCTCACGTGCAAGCTGGACCACCCGTGGCTCGAAGCCTGCCGCCCTGCACAAGCCTCGCAGGATCATGGGCAAACCGGTGCCCGCGTCCGTCGGAAAGGTAATGAAATCCTCATCCCTGAGATCGGCAAAGTGCACTCCAGCCGCCCCCGCCAGTGGATGCGCCGCGTTGATAACAATACGCAGCGGGTCGCGCCCGATCTCCCGCACGGCGATACCGCCCTGCCCGCTCGGTGCACCGGTACGAACCAATCCGATATCAAGGCTGCCGCGGGCAATGGCATCGAACTGCTCGGCAGAGAACATCTCTCGCAACTGCAGATGAACGTTGGGGTAGCGGCGTCGATAGGCGTAGAGCACGTCAGGCAGCGTATTTGTATAGGGCAAGGACGACGTAAACCCGATTCGCAACTCCCCCGCCTCGCCGCTCGCCACCCTGCGCATTTCCTCTGACGCCTCGACTGCGGCCGAAAGAATGCTCCGGGCACGCACAAGGAAACGCGCGCCGGCCTGGGTCAGCATGACCTTGCGCCGGGTGCGCTCGAACAGGAGAACGCCGAGCTCGGCCTCCAGGTCGCGAATCTGCATCGACAAGGGCGGCTGGCCGATATGCAGACGCTCGGCAGCCCGGGTGAAGCTCAGCTCCTCGGCGACCGCAACGAAGTAGCGTAGATGTCGGAGCTCCATTGATATCTTCTGTATATGAATAAGACCGCTCGAATATATTGGACTGGCGAAGTGGGCACAACCTAAGATCGGCCATCGAACAACACCTCAACCGGACAGATCAGACGTGCCTCACCCACCAACCACAGAGAAACTCGAATCCGGTTCCGAAGCATTCAAGCGCGCCAACCAGGCAATGTTCGTCGGCGGTTTTGCGACCTTCGCCATGCTCTACGCCACCCAGCCGCTGCTCCCCCTGCTCACCAGCGAGTTCGGCATCAGCCCCGCAAGCGCCAGTCTCAGCGTTTCCGCCGGCACCGCCGCACTCGCACTGATGCTGATCCCGGCGAGCGTCCTCGCCGACCGCAGCGGGCGCGAAAAGGTGATGAAGGTATCGCTGGCCCTTGCTGCGCTGATTGCGCTCGCGTGCGCAGCGGTCAATGACTTCAGCCAGCTGCTGATCCTGAGAGCACTGCTCGGCGCCAGCCTTGCAGGATTGCCTGCCGCAGCCATGGCATACATCGGCGAAGAGGTGTCGCCGCGCGCGCAGGGCAAGGCAATGGGGCTGTATATCGCAGGCAATGCGCTGGGCGGCATGAGCGGAAGAGTCCTGTCCGCATTGCTGACCGACATCGGCAGCTGGCGCATCGCGCTGCTCACGCTCGGGGTGCTTGGCATCGTGTCCGCCGCCGTGTTCTGGTACCGGCTGCCACCCTCGCGCCATTTCCAGGCGCGCGCCGCCTCGATCTCGCGCATCATCGACGACGCCCGTCACATCAGCCGCGACGCAGGCCTGCCGTGGCTGTTTCTCACCGCCCTGCTCGCGATGGGCGTGTTCATTGGCGTGTATAACTATCTCGGCTTCAGGCTGCTCGAAGCCCCGTTCAATCTCAGCCAGAGCGCAATCGGCGCAATCTTTCTGCTCTACGTTGTCGGTTCGTGGGCATCGGCCTTTGCCGGACAGCTCACGGACCGTTTCGGGCGCCGCAAGGTGCAGTGGGTCGTGGTGATGATCATGATCAGCGGACTTCTGCTCACCCTCAGCGACGCACTCGCCCTGCTCATCGCCGGCGTCGCCATCTTCACCTTCGGCTTCTTCGCCACCCATTCAATCTCGAGCGGCTGGGTCGCCCGCCGGGGCCAGGAGCGCCGCGGACTCGCCACCGCCATCTACCTCACGTTCTACTACCTCGGCGCCAGCCTCATCGGCAGCCTGTCCGGCTTCGCCTGGAGCCTAGGACGCTGGAACGGGATCGCAGCCGTTCTCGGGCTCTGCCTGCTGCTCCTGCTCGCCATCGTCCTGCGCTTGAAGAAGCTGCCAGCAGATCCCGCCTGAGAGATCCTGCTGTTGCATCAAGGGGAGGCGATCGCAGCTGCAGTCGTCGCGACCGCCCTCACCTGCCAACCCGGAAACGGGGCACACGCACGCAGCAGAACAGCCCGCACAGCACTCAAGCCGGAATTTAGAGAGCAAGCAGACGGATCAATACGCCAGGCATCGGAAAATCTGCGCGCACGCAACACTCTGACGCAAACGCAGAAAAGCAAAAAGCCAACCCCGAAGGATTGGCTTTTTGCTTGAATATGTGGCGCGCCCGGAAGGATTCGAACCTCCTACCCCTTGGTTCGTAGCCAAGTACTCTATCCAGATGAGCTACGGGCGCTTTGTACTGCTTTTTACTCACTGCCTTGCAGCAGAGAAGCGAAATTTTAGAGCATTTCTAACGTTTGTCAACTTCTTTTGCGTTTTTTTGAAAACTTTCGTTTTCGCCGGAAGACTTTCGTGCTGTCCGTCCAACGCAGGGCGCGAATTATGCATCTACTGATACTGGAGCGCAAGCACCCGAACGAACTTATTTTCATGGCCCATTGCGGCACGGCATTCACCTGCTTGAGATACCCACAGCCTCCCCTCCAGTTGCTATGATCAACGCCCCCTAAGCGGCCCGCCGCAGCAACAGGATAGCGAGAATCTGAATGAGCATTTACGCCTTGGGCGATCGCACGCCCCGCCTGGGTGAAGGCACCTGGATCGCACACAACGCCACGGTAATCGGTTCGGTAGAGACCGGGCAGAATGTGAACATCTGGTACAACGTGGTCATCCGCGGTGACAACGATCCGATCGTGATCGGCGACAACACCAATATTCAGGACGGCTCCGTGCTTCACAACGATGACGGCGTGCCGCTGACGATTGGCGCCAACGTCACCGTCGGACACATGGTGATGCTGCATGGTTGCAACATTGGCGACGGCAGCCTGATCGGCATCAACGCGGTGGTGCTGAACAACGCAGTCGTCGGCAAGGACTGCATCATTGGCGCCAACGCGCTGATTCCGGAAGGCAAGGTGATTCCGGACCGCTCACTGGTCGTGGGTTCGCCCGGCCGCGTCATCCGCGAGCTGAGTGACGCCGATATCGCCGGGCTGCGCGCGAATGCACGCCACTATGTCGAAAACGCGCAGCTCTACAAGGCCGAGCTGCGCCCGGTAGAGCCCTCTGCCGCTGGTTGAGGCGCTTGCACCGTCGCGTCCGCTGCAGGAGATGCTTCGGCGCGCGTCAGCCAGATCACCGCTGAAAGAATGACGGCGCCGCCAAGCAGCTGATTGGCCTGCAGCGGCTCCGCCAGAAACACCGCTGCAAGCAGCACGGTAACCACCGGCTCGAGGGTGGACAGGGTCGCTGCGTCCGCAGCGCCCAGGCGGCGGATGCCGGCAAAGAGGCTGACCATTGCAACGACGGTCGACACCACCGCGATCGCACCCACCGCCAGCCAACCTGAAAGCGTCGCCGGAAAGGGCGTCGGGAACGCCACGGCAATGCCCCCGAAAACGATTGCGGCCGCAAGCATGACGACCGTTGCGGAAGCGATCGGGTCTTCGCGGTCGAGCACCAGACTTCCGACGAGGAAGTAGACGGAATAGATCAGCGCCGCCAGCAAGCCGAGCGCGATACCAAGCGGTTCGCCCGACAAATGGCCGCCGAGCGTCAACGCGGTCCCGACCAGTGCAAGCAGCACCGCACACATGCGTGCGACGGTCAGGCGCCGCCGCAGCAGCAGCGCCCCGAGTACCGTAACCAGAAACGGATACAGATAGAGCAGCAGCGCCACGAGACCGGCTGCGGCGTGATTTAGCGCGGTAAAGAAGCTCAGCGACTGCCCGACATAGAACAGCCCGCCCATCGCCCCGAGCACGAGCAGATTGCGCCCCCGTGGCCAGCGCCGGCGAGTAATGAGCATGCTCACAGCGAGGACGGTGCCGGCCAGCAGAAAGCGCAGAAATAGCACCGCGACCGGCCCGGCACCGTCTGCGTAGGCATAGCGGGCGAAGATCGCCATGGCGCCAAATGCGGTAGCCGACAGCGCGACAAGCAGGACACCGACGAGACGATTGCGATTCATGGGGGTGAATGCAGTGCAAGGACGCGCAAGCATGCCCACCGCCCCGCCACGGGTCAAGACAGCTGCGCAGGAAGCCACGCGCATTTACCGCTGTCATTTACACCTGCATACCCGCGCGGAGGCGACGATGCGGTATACATTGCGCTCCTCCCCTTCACATGGAGCCCTCATGCGTACAGCCCGCCCGTTGCTTGCAGCCTTCCTCGCCGTGACAGCGCTATCCGCCACCGCCGCCAGCGATGACACGCCGCCGCTGCGTACCGTCGAACTGTCGGCCGAAGCCAGCCAGGCGGCCACCAACGACCTCGGCATCGCCCAGCTCTATGCCGAGCAGTCCGGCCCTGATGCAGCCGCCGTCGCACGCCAGGTCAATCGCAGCATCGCTGCTGCGCTGGAGACCAGTCGCCGCTACGCGGACATCAAGACCCAGTCGGCAGGCACCTCGACCTGGCCTGTGTACGCCAAGGGCGGCGGCAAGATCGAAGCCTGGCGCATGCGTTCGGAGATCCGGCTCGAGAGCCGGAACAGTGCGGCCCTGTCCGAACTGGTGGGCACGCTGCAGCGCGACCTCGCAGTCTCGCAGATCACGCTGCAGCCGGCGCCGGAAACGCGGCGAAAAGCGGCAGACGAGGCCACCGTCGATGCGCTGCGCAGTTTTGAGCAGCGCGCCACCCTGATCGCCAGCACCCTGGGCAAGCGTTACCGGATTCATCGTCTCAACGTATCGGAATCGGGCTATCGCCCGCCTGTGTTCGCCAAGATGCGCGGGGCTGCGATGATGGCCGAAGCCGCCCCGGCGCCGATCGAGGGCGGTGAAAGCGAGGTATCCGTCACGGTCAGCGGCAGTATCGAGCTGCTGGACTAGACTGAAATCCCCGCAGGGGTGGACGCGTCTGCGCTGATCGCCTATCTTTCAGCGCATGCCGACCTGCCCCCATACCGCTCACATCAGCGCTGCACGCGGCGCTCCGCCAGCGCTTGATGCCTGCACGTCCGCCCCACCCAGTGTCGGGCGGACGCTTTCGTTCACGCTGGCACTTGCGCTGTCGGTGCTTGCCGGCTGCAGTACCACGCCGACTTCCGCGCCTGTCTCATCCCTGCCCCAGACCGCACCGCAAACGCCCGACCGCGATTACTTCGCGCTCGACAACCCGGCACAGACTCAGGAGCTGGTCCTCTATGCCCTCGGCCTGCTCGACACCGGCTACCGCTTTGGCGGTCGAAATCCCGACGCTGGCCTCGATTGCAGCGGCATGGTGAGCTACATCGTCGAACAGATCAGTGGGCGCAAGCTACCCCACAACGCCGCAAGCATCGCGGACCGGACCCGCCCCATCGACCCGTCCGAACTGCAGCCAGGCGACCTGGTGTTCTTCAATACGCAGAAGAAGCGCCACTCGCACATGGGCATCTATATCGGCGACGGCAAGTTCGTCCATGCCCCGTCGAGTCGTGGCGTGGTGCGGGTCGAGCGGCTCGACAACCGCTACTTTGCCCCGCGCATCGACGGCGCGCGCAGTCTGCTCGAAAGCGGCTGACCGGCAGCAGGGGTTTCCCGTCTTTCTTGAATGTCGCTGCACTGAAACCTAAGGTGAATAAGCTGCAGAAACCATAACGGAGGAGACACCATAATGCCGATGAGAAAGGTGGGAGACGTAATCAGGGGTCAGACGGTGGTGACCGCGGCCAGGTCGCTGACCGTGTTTGAAGCCAGCAAGAAGATGGCGCAGGCACGGGTTGGCGCCATCATGGTCGTGGAGGATGAGCGCCTGACAGGCCTCTTTACCGAACGCGATGCGCTGAACCGGGTGCTTGCTGCGGGTCTGGACCCGACCCGCACGATACTGGGTGATGTGATGACCACCGCGCTGCAGACCATTGAGGCCGAGCAACCGCTTGGGCATGCCATGCATCTGATGTTTGAAGGGGGCTTCCGGCACGTCCCGGTGGTAAAGGGTGACCGCCCCATCGGCATGGTGTCGGCACGCGATGCTCTCGGCACCGAAATGGTTGCGTTCGAGCACGAACTCGAGCAGCGGGCGTCGATCACCGAACTGCTGTAACGCCCCGCAGCGCCGCGCCTGATTACTGAACCGGCTCCGGCCGGTTCGTCGCTTTCTGGGGGATCTGCACGAAGATCTCGCCCTCGCGCGTGAGGCCGAGCTCGTAGCGTGCGCGCTCCTCGATGGCGTCGTTGCCCGACTTGAGGTCGCGCACCTCTTCCTCGAGGCTGGCATTGCGCTGCTCGAGGCGGTAGTTCTCGTCGCGCTGCGCCTGCAGCTGCCGGTCGACGTCCCATACGCGCAGCCACCCCCCCTTACCCAGCCAGAGCGGGTACTGGAGCACGACGACCAATACGGCAAGAATCATTACAGGCCAACGCATGTCGACATCAGGCGCCAAGAACAACATTCATAGAATAGACAAAAGGCCGGCGGATTATCCGTCGGCCTTTCCTCTGGATCAACGCGGCCGCAGCCGCGTCAGCCGGATCAGCGCAGATTGTAGAACGCGCGCGTGCCCGGGTAGCTGGCGGTATCACCGAGATCTTCCTCAATGCGCAGCAGCTGGTTGTACTTGGAGATGCGGTCCGAACGCGACAGCGAGCCGGTCTTGATCTGCATCGCACGCAGGCCGACGGCGATGTCGGCGATGGTGGAGTCGTCGGTTTCGCCCGAACGGTGCGAGATCACTGCGGTGTAACCCGCCAGCTTTGCCATTTCGACGGCAGCAAAGGTTTCGGTCAGCGTACCGATCTGGTTGATCTTGATCAGGATCGAGTTGGCCACGCCCTGCTCGATACCTTCGGCAAGAATACGGGTGTTGGTCACGAACAGGTCGTCACCCACGAGCTGGACCTTCTTGCCCAGACGCTCGGTCAGGTGCTTCCAGCCGGCCCAGTCGCCCTCGGCCATCGCGTCCTCGATCGACACGATCGGGAACTTGTCGCACAGGGTTGCCAGGTAGTCGGTGAAGCCTTCGGCGGTCAGCGACAGGCCTTCGCCCTTGAGCTCGTACTTGCCATCCTTGTAGAACTCGGAGGCAGCGCAGTCGAGTGCCAGCAGCACGTCACGACCCGGCTCGTAGCCGGCGGCGATGATGGCTTCCTGGATCAGGTTGAGCGCTTCTTCGGTACCGGACACATTGGGCGCAAAGCCACCCTCGTCACCCACGGTCGTGGGATAGCCCTTCTTGTCGGTGATCTTCTTCAGGTGATGGAAGATCTCGGCGCCACAGCGCAGGGCTTCGCGGAAGCTGGTCATGCTCACCGGCATGATCATGCATTCCTGGATGTCCAGGCTGTTGTTGGCGTGCTCGCCACCGTTGATGACGTTCATCATCGGCACCGGCATCACCATCGGGCTCGCACCGCCGAAATAACGGTACAGCGGCAGGCCGGCTTCTTCGGCAGCTGCCTTGGCCACCGCCATCGACACCGCCAGCATGGCGTTGGCGCCCAGGCGGCCCTTGTTCTCGGTGCCGTCGAGTTCGATCAGGGTGCGATCGATGAAGGCCTGCTCTTCAGCGTCGAGGCCGATGATGGCTTCAGCGATCTCGGTATTGACGTTCTCGACCGCGCGCAGCACGCCCTTGCCGAGGTAGCGCGCAGCGTCACCGTCACGCAGTTCGATGGCTTCACGCGAGCCGGTCGACGCACCGGACGGCACTGCAGCCCGGCCCATGACGCCGGATTCGAGCAGCACGTCGGCTTCGACGGTGGGATTGCCACGGGAATCCAGAATTTCGCGGGCGATCACATCAACGATTGCACTCATTTTCGTTCCTGTTTCAGTTACGGATTTTGAATCTGTCGTATCCCGACCAGACACATGCGGCGCGAATTAGACACTGTATCCACGAGTCATGTCGACTGCGGCAGTGCACCATTGTGCCTGCAACGCACGCATCAGAGCATCTGTTCGAGCATGGGGCCGGCCTTGACCAGCGCATCAATCTGCTTCAGCGTGGCCAGCAGTGCCTTCATCTTGGGCAGCGGCCAGGCGTTGGGGCCGTCGGACAATGCCTTTGCCGGATCGGGGTGGCTTTCCATGAACAGGCCGGCCACGCCAACGGCAACCGCCGCCCGCGCCAGCACAGGCACGAACTCGCGCTGACCACCCGACACCGAGCCCTGCCCGCCCGGCAACTGCACCGAGTGGGTGGCATCGAAGACGACCGGGCAGCCGGTTTCGCGCATGATCGCCAGCGAACGCATGTCGGAGACGAGGTTGTTGTAGCCGAAGGACACACCGCGCTCGCACACCATGATGGTGTCTGCGCCGCCATTGGCCTCACGGGCCTTGTCGACGACGTTCTTCATGTCGCCGGGGGCCAGAAACTGCCCCTTCTTGATATTGACCGGCTTGCCCGAGGCAGCCACGGCGTGGATGAAGTCGGTCTGGCGGCACAGGAAGGCAGGCGTCTGCAGCACATCGACGGCGGCCGCCACGGCGGCGACCTCTTCGATTGCATGCACATCGGTGAGCACCGGCACGCCGAGCTGCTTCTTGACGTCGGCTAGGATCTCCAGCCCCTTGTCCATGCCCATGCCACGATAAGACGTGCCCGAGCTGCGGTTGGCCTTGTCGTAGGAAGACTTGTAGATGAAGGGGATGCCGAGTTCGGCGCAGATCTCCTTCAACGCCCCGGCGGTCTCGAACGCCATGTCGCGCGATTCGATCACGCACGGCCCGGCGATCAGGAAGAAAGGCTTGTCGATACCGACGTCAAATCCGCAAAGCTGCATGCCGTACTCCTTCAGTTCTTGGAACGCTTGCGCTCGATCGCCGCCTTGACGTAGGCGGTAAACAGCGGGTGCCCCTTGCGCGGGTTGGAGGTGAACTCGGGGTGGAACTGACAACCCACGAACCACGGGTGCACATCCGCCGGCAGCTCGACCATCTCGCACAGATCGGTGACCGGCGCACGACCGGAGACGATCAGACCCTTCTCTTCGAGACCGGCGAGCAGCGTGTTATTGACTTCGTAACGGTGACGATGGCGCTCCATGATCTCGCCAGCGCCATAGATCTGGCGTGCCAGGGTACCTTCGCTGATCTGGCAGACCTGCCCGCCAAGGCGCATCGTGCCGCCAAGGTCAGAATCCGCACTGCGCTTTTCGAGCTTACCGGTGCGATCCTTCCATTCGGTGATCAGGCCGATCACCGGGAACGCAGTATCGCGCTCGAACTCGGTCGAGTGTGCGCCTTCCATGCCGGCCACGTCACGTGCGAACTCGACCACGGCCAGCTGCATGCCGAGACAGATGCCCAGATACGGTACCTTGTTCTCACGCGCATAGCGAATGGCTGCAATCTTGCCCTCGGTACCGCGCTTGCCGAAGCCGCCGGGCACCAGGATGGCGTCCATCTTCTCGAGCGCAGCGCAACCGTCGCGCTCGATATCCTCGGAGTCGAGGTAGTGGATGTTCACCTTGGACTCGGTGTGCATGCCGGCGTGGTTGAGCGCCTCGATCAGCGACTTGTACGACTCGGTGAGATCGACGTACTTGCCCACGAAGGCCACGTCGACGCTCTGCTTCGGATTCTCGAGCGCGCGGATGAGGTTGTTCCACACGCGCAGATCGGCCGCACGAGCCAGGATGCCGAGCTTGTGGCAGACGATCTCGTCGAGCATCTGCTCGTGCAGCATGCCCGGAATCTTGTAGATCGAATCGGCGTCGAGACACTCGATGACGGCTTCCGGCATCACGTTGCAGAACAGCGCGATCTTGCGGCGCTCGTCGGCCGGCACCGGACGGTCGGCACGGCACAGCAGGATGTCGGGCTGGATGCCGATCTCGCGCAGTTCCTTGACCGAGTGCTGGGTCGGCTTGGTCTTGAGCTCGCCCGCCGTCGGGATGTAGGGCAGCAGCGTGAGATGGATGAAGCAGGCCGCGTTGCGCCCTTCTTCGATGCCCATCTGGCGGATGCTCTCGAGGAAGGGCAGCGACTCGATGTCACCCACGGTGCCGCCCACTTCGACGATCGCCACGTCTGCGCCTTCGGCGCCACGTTTCAGATAGGTCTTGATCTCGTCGGTAATGTGCGGGATGACCTGGACCGTCTTGCCCAGATACTCGCCGCGACGCTCCTTCTTGATCACGGACTCGTAGATCTGCCCGGTGGTGAAGTTGTTGCGACGCCCCATCTTGGCACTGGTAAAGCGCTCATAGTGGCCGAGATCGAGGTCGGTCTCCGCACCGTCTTCGGTCACGAAGACTTCACCGTGCTGGAACGGACTCATCGTGCCCGGATCGACGTTGATGTAGGGGTCGAGCTTGAGATGGGTAACCTTGATGCCGCGGGACTCGAGAATGGCACCAAGTGAAGCCGCTGCGATGCCTTTGCCCAAGGAGGACACGACACCGCCTGTAACGAAGACGTATTTAGTCATGGGAACTGTGCTGCGGGAAAGCGCGATGATAACCGATCACCCTCCCCCGAGTCAGCACCCGGCACTGTGAAAAAACGTTGCGCCATGTCATCGCACCGTCGAAACCGCCACCGCAGTGCGTCAGACGTGTGCTAGCGTGTTGAGCCTGATCCACCCTGAGCCCGCACGGGCCTTGAAAATGCTGCTCAACATCGACCTCGTTTCCGATTTCGTCTGCCCCTGGTGCTATATCGGCAAGGTGCGCCTCTACAAGGCCATCGAAAGCCTGCGCTCCGAGCACCAGACCCTTGATTTCCGTATCAACTGGCTCCCCTACTTCCTCAACCCCAACACGCCCCCCTCGGGCGAGACTTACCGCGCCTTCCTCGAAGCCAAGTTCGGCAGCGCTGCCGAAGTCGATGCCCTGCATGCACGTGTCGCCGAAGCCGGCGCGCCTGACGGCGTTCACTTCGACTTCGACCGCATCGCGATCCGCCCGAACACCATGCTTGCCCACCGCCTGACCTACGGACTGCAGGCCCGCGGTGCCCGCCAGGAACGTATCCGTGCGGTGACCGACGGCGTGTTCGAGGCGCACTTCAACCTGGGAAAAAACATCGGTGACGCCGAGGTGCTGGCGGACATCGCCGCCGCCTGCGGCGAGAGCCGCGAGAGAACGCTCGCCTATCTCGAGTCGGGCGAGAACCTGACCTCCGTGCGGCGCATGGCCGAGCAGGTGCAGAAACAGGGCATCAGCGGGGTTCCCTTCTTCATCATCGACCGCAAACTGGCGCTGTCGGGCGCACAGTCGTCGACGGCAATCGGCGCGGCCATCCTTCAGGCACTGGGCTGACTCACCCTCCCGACCCGGTACGCGCCCCATAGGCATGCGCCTTGAGCGTATCGAAGTCGACCAGTTCCAGCACCGCCTCGTTGGTCGCCTCAAGCACCACGGGCGGTGCAGCCCCCGCATCCAGTGCCTCAAGCCAGCGCAGAGCACAGAGACACCAGCGATCCCCCGGCTTCAGACCGGCGAAGCGGTACTCGGGCCGTGGTGTCGACAAGTCGTTGCCGGCAGCTGTCGAAAAAGCGAGAAAGTCCGCGGTGACACGGGTGCATACGAGATGCAGGCCACTGTCGTCGGGCCCGGTTTCGCAGCAGCCCGTGCGATAAAAGCCCGTCAGCGGCGAGTAACTGCAGGCCAGCAGCGGGCCACCAAGGACGTTGCGTGAAGAAGACATGATCGGGCGTCCTGCACAGATTGCGTGAACCCCTAATTTCCAACAAACGGGCCCCGCGGGCAAGGCCGATTTGTACCAGACAGTCAAACTGAGTCAAATAACCCCGCATGTGTCGGCCCGCACGATGTCAATAAGTTGCAATCGGGACAAAATGCACGTCGAAGCGTAATCACGTCACGTCAACAAACGGCATTTGCGCAAGAACGGCGCGTGGCCTGCCATCCGTTTCTCTCCGACGTCCGGGGTTGCAGGTCCGCCCGGAGACGCTGCATGAACGAACCGACTACAACAAGATTACTGGTCGTCGATGACGACCCGGTAACCCGCAGCCTGCTGCACGGCGTGCTGAGCAAGCAAGGATACGAGATCGTCGAGGCCGCCGATGGCGCAGCGGGCGTTGCTGCATTCGCCGAGTGCCGGCCGCCGCGGCGAAGGCCGCCTCGACATCGAGCTCCGCCTGCAGGTTCAGGTCGCGCAGCGCCTGAAGAAGCTAGAACTACTGGGTGGCGACGTGGCACGCGTCGGGGGTGACGAGTTCGCGGTACTGCTGTGGGGCGCAAGCGAAGACGAGCTGCGCCACCGGCTCGAGCAGGTCCTCGAAACGCTCGATTATCCAGTGCATGTGGATGGGCAGGAGGCCTTTCTGTCACTGACCGCAGGCATTGCCCTCTACCCGGTGCACGGACACGATGTCGAACAGCTGATCAACCTCGCACAAGAGGCCCAGCGTTCGGCCCGTCATCAGGGCAAAACCGTCGAGATGGCCAGCCAGCAAGCTTCGCATAGCGCGCTTGCCGCGATCGATATCGAGCCTGCGCTGCGACGTGCGCGGGAAAATGATGAGTTTCATCTCATCTATCAGCCGCAGATGGATCTGGCTAACGGCAAGATCGTGGGCGCAGAGGCACTGTTGCGCTGGCAGCATCCTGAACGCGGCCTGATGTCGCCGGTGGAATTCATTCCGGTGCTCGAGTATCTGCTCCGCATTCCCCTCGACACCAATCGGCTCGAAACCTGCGTTCTCGTTCATTTCGTCTCCAACGCCTTCCGTAAGAAGCCTCCCCGCGAACAACCGAAAAAAACAGAATCGCGGCAATCACTTGCAGGCTAATGCCAGCACGGGATGCAGCCTCGACCACGCCGAAAAGCTCACGCACAATGTCATATTCTCTTGGCGCCAGCCACAAATAACTGCTATTTTTGACGTTGACTCCAGTTATTGGCAATTAACGTTCATGGCTTCTGCCGACAACCCTTCAGAGTTCATCAGCACGGCCCAAGCTGCGCGGCAACTCGGCCTGTCGCTGGGTGCTGTCCAACAGATGGTCGAGCACGGCAAACTGGTCGCATGGAAGACGGCCGGGGGTCACCGCCGCATCAGGCAGGATTCGGTTGATGCCCTGCTTTCGAACGTAACCCCCCAGCATGCAGCGGCCGCGCCGGTTGCCCGCCCGCACGGCGACAAGCTGAGCATCATGGTGCTCGAAGACGACCTCCTGCTGCAGACCGTCTACCGCGAAACGATGGCAAAGTGGGGACTGCCACTCGAAATCCAGATGTTCGGCAACGGCCTCGACGCACTGCTGGAAGTCGGGCGCAGCATGCCGGATCTGCTGATTGCCGACCTGAGGATGAGCGGCCTGGACGGGTTCCAGATGATTCGTCGCCTGCGCGACAATCCGGCGACCCAGGATCTGCCTATTGTGGTCGTCTCGGTGCTGTCACCCGAGGAGATCGCAGCCGAGGGTGGACTACCGGACGACGTCACCGTTTACGGAAAGCCGGTTCCCTTCCGCGAGTTGCACGGCTACATTCAGGCTCAGATTGCACGCATTCGCCGGCAGCGCAACCTTCGGACTGTAACCAGCCAGCCGCCAGCCTGACCCCGGCGGCCGGGACTTCACGTTTGGCGCCCCTACGCGCGTTCCGGTCAGCTTCCCACTACTGCGCAGCCACGGGGCGCGCGCTTCAGCCTCAGGGCCAAGCTGATCGGCATCTTCATCGCAATCAAGGTCATCCCGCTGCTGCTTGCGTGGTTCGCCTGGACCGCCGTACGCGACCTCGGCCAGTCAGTCACTGACGACGCACAGGGCATGGCAGATACCATGCGCGACACCCAGCAGCGCACGGCCCGGACCGCAATCGACGATGCAATCGCCGCGCTGGACGATCGCTCCCGCGAAGCAATCGAAACGCTCACAACCAATACCGCACTCATTGTCGCCCGCTTCCTCCACGATCGCGACAAGGATGTTCTGCACGCGGCCAGCCTGCCGACACAGTCCGACGCATACCACCGCTTCATCACGACCCATGTGCGCGAGCTCGAGGGGCACGGCCCTTACCGGCCAATGGCGGACGGACGCGCGTGGGAGCCAAGCGAACAGATCACGCGCGCGCCCACGCAAGTCGGTGCGCCGCTCCCCGATAACGCCACGAACTTCCACTATCGCGAACCCGAGGTCACCGGGCGCATGCCCACACGACCGCTGTTCCTGGAGATCACTTTCATCGGACTCGACGACAAGGAGCAGCTGAAGGCGGTCGCAGACACGGCGACCGAACTGCGCGACGTCAGCGCACGCGAGCACACCTTGCTCCATGCCGAAACCTACTGGCGCGACTTGCAAGCACTGAAGCCTGGCGAGATCCATGTCTCGAACCTCGTCGGCGAGCAGATCCGAACAGACTGGATCGGCCCCTGCACGCCCGCAGTGGCTGCCCGGAAAGGGCAGGCATTTGCGCTGGAGCGCTCCGGCCAGGCCGGCCTCGAAAACCCGGTCGGCAAACGATTTCGCGGCATGATCCGCTGGGCGACGCCGGTGGAGCGGGACGGACAGATCATCGGCTACGTCACCCTCGCCCTCGACCATGCCCATCTAATGACGTTCACCGACTCGCTGCGCCCTACCCCCGAGCGCAGATCGGCGATTGCCGACCCGGCATCGGTCAACCACGCCTTCATGTGGGGCCACCTGGGCCGCAGCATTTCGCACCCTCGTGACTACTTCATCGCCGGCCACGCCGCACTGACCGGCGAGCGGCCCGCGCCATGGCTCGACACCGAGCTCTACGCGCAGAGGAAACAGAGCGGTCTGCCATGGGAAGCATTCGCAGCCGACATTCCCCCCTTCCGCGATCAGCGCATCCGCCGCGAACCCCACCCGTAATCCACGGCCTCTGGCCTCGTTGCACTGGACTGCCGCTATCTAAATTTCTCGCCACAGTGTTCGGGCTGGAATGATCTCACTGCGCACGGCGGATCGGGCTCTTTCGTCATCGTTCTCAGCGGCTTGCAAGAGCTCACGACAGCGGCCGCCATCCCCTATTACACGGGGCGTTTCGGCAACTCGCCGCGCGGCTTCGGGTTCATCACCATCGGCGCCAATGTCGAGGACTTCCACCGCGCCGCCACCGCATCCGCCGAACGTATCGGTGCGATGACCGCCGAATCCGACACGCTCATGGCGCTGCAGCGCGACAGCCTGGTGAGCGAGATCCGGTCCAGTCTGCAGCGCACGGCGGCTGGTCTGTCGCTGTCGACCGCCTTGATGACGAGCTCGATCTGGCGACAATCGAGGCCGGGCGCCTTGAGATGCGACCCGAACCCATCGGCCTCTGCGAACTCGTGCGCAGCGTGATCTCAATGCATGCGATGAGTGCAGCGGGCAAAGGGATAAGCCTGCATGCCGAACTGCCGCCACAGAGCCCGATCGAGGCCGACCCGCTGCGGCTGCGCCAGGTGCTGAACAAGCTGCTGTCGAACGCGATCAAGTTCGCGCCATCGGGTGATGTATGGCTCAGCCTCGAAACCACGCCGGACTGGATCACCCTCAGCATCCGCGACAGCGGCGTCGGCATTGCGCCCGCCGAACTTGAACACATCTTCGAACCCTTCGACCGCACCGAAAACTTCCTCACCCGCACCCAGTCCGGAGCCGGCCTGGGGCTGTCGCTGGCGAAGAATGTGGTCAGGCTGATGGGCGGACATATTGAGGCAAACTCGGAAGAAGGCGTAGGATCGTGCTTCCGGATAACCATTCCAGCGCGCGCAAGCCTGAACACTGACCAGGAAACAGCATGAGCGCCCTCACCTTCATCGTCGACGACAACTCCATCAACAGGAAACTGGCGAGCGCGCTAATCAAGCGCCTTGGGTGGTCGACCGAGGAATTCGACGGCGCCGAGCCGATGCGGGCACGCCTCACCACGGTTCGCCGGGTCACCATGCTGCTCGACACTTCCATACCTGGCATCAGCGGCCTCAGCGCCTGCGAACGCAGCCGTGGCAATCCCGACTGGTCGGATCTGCATATCGTCGCCTGCACCGCGCATGCCATGCCGCACGAACGCGACCGTTTTCTGAATGCCGGCTTCGATGACATCCTGATCAAACCCGTCAACCTCACCACGATGGCGCAGGAGGTCGGCAGCGCCGACACCCCGCGCGCACTTCGAGCCTGAACGAGCGAATCCACCATGCCCCATCGTTCCAGCAAGTTCAAACACTTCAGCCCCAAGGCCATGCTTGAGGACTTGATGGACAGCCCGGAAGTGGTGCAAAACGTCCTGACCTACTTCATCTCGTGGCAGGACGACGTTGCCAAGGAGCTGCTCTCGGCGGCAGATCCGGCCGACACGCTTCGCCTGCAACGCATCGCGCACTCGCTTCGCGGCACCCTGGCGCAGCTCCACGCAGACACCGGCGCACAGCTTGCCAGCGCGCTCGAACTCACCTGCAAGCAGGCCGCCACGGTGCCCCCCAGCCTGCCCAACGACCTGCACGCCGAACTCGTCGCCGTCGCAAACGAAGCGAACCTCTACCTGCAAGCGAGCAAGCACTAGCCCCGGATCAGAACGAAGGCAACGGAAACTCTGACGAGGCCAGCCGCAGGCACGCCTCCCGCTCGCGAATCAGCACCGACAGTACCTCGCCGTCCAGCCGCCCCTCGACCACCATCGAGGTCATGCACAGAATCACCTCGTCCAGCGTAAGTCGCGGACGGTACGGCCGATCCTGCAGCAAGGCCTGAAAGATGTCGGCGACCGACAGAATTCTGGACTCGAGTTCAATCTGGCTCGCATCGCGCCTGAACGGATAGCCCTCACCAAGCAGATTTTCGTGGTGGGCACCGGCCCACCGCGGAATAGGCGTCTGCGGAAAGAGCTGCATCAGGATGCGGTAGGTATCGTAGCTGTGGCGGGTGATGTACGCATGCTCCTCACGGGTCAGCGCACCGGGCTTCGCGATGATGTCCTCTGGCACGCGGAGTTTTCCGACATCGTGCAGCAGTCCGGCAATCTCGATCATCACGAGATCGTCACCGCCACGCCCCATCACTGCTGCGAGGTGGCGGCTGATCGCAGCAACCCGCCGCGAATGGTCGTCGGTGTAATGGCTCTTGGCATCAATCACCCGCGCCATCAGCCCCGCCAGCTCACGCAGATCCTGCACTGCAACCAGTGCCGGCGGCGCCTGTTTGCATCGTGACGACAGTTCTTCGTCCAGATAACCGGGCTCCATCGACAACCAGAACGCCTCGGACGCCGCCGTTCGTGCAAACGCCTCCACCAGCACAGGCGCAAACTGATGCCCCGACAGCGGTCTGAGACGCTCCACGATCTGGTGACTTTCCCAGACGATATTGTTGTGCAGGTGGCCGCCACTCAGATAAGGCGTAAGCAGCACATCGGCGCGATCAACCAGACAGATCAGGTTGGCCTCAAGCGCCGTGTCGGGCGCAAGCCCCGACACCTCCGCCAACTCGCTCCAGTTGCGGTGGTGGTACCGAACGATGTCGCGAAATCCGGACAGCGCCGGACATGCCTCAAGGTAAGCCGCTCCCCGCACGCAATGCGCCTCGGCACCGTCCCACTCCAGCGAATCATTGAGATGGCGATCTTCCCTGACATGGGACACGCCGTAGTCGTGAAGCATGCCGGCATGCAACATGTGCCTGCCGCGCGCCTCCGACCATCCCAGCGTGTGCGCGACGAGAGAAGCCATATGACCAACACGCTTGCCGTGCTGCATCGCGTCTACACCCACGTAATCGAGTGAGTTTGTCAGGGCCAGAATCGCATCGTGGAGATTCAGCTTAATCATCACGAAGACCTTGTTTTACAGGCATGCCCGGGCAAAGCAGAGCAAAATACCGAGAAATGGGGATTGAGTTACCCTGCATTCTAGCCGCCATTTCACTGAGTGCAGTTCTCATTCTCAACAAAGAGGATGAACGGGCGCGCGGCGCCCCGAATGCCCACTACAGAAAAAGATCCCGGGAACCCTTCCCCTGGGCAACCGAACCCGCTAGAATGCGCGGCTTCCACGGAGAGGTGGATGAGTGGTTTAAGTCGCACGCCTGGAAAGCGTGTTTGGGATAATATCCCAACGCGGGTTCGAATCCCGCCCTCTCCGCCAAGTACTTGTAAGCTTTTGAATTTTAAATAATTCATTGTGTAAAGCCGGTGTTTTACACCCGGCTTCTACACAACGCTTATACACATTGGCAGAACTTCGGTTCATGGGGTTCCTGGCTTCCTATACTTGGAACCAAGACTCCATATCGATGCCAATGCTCCCGACCGGATTGACCCGAAACAGTGCCCACGGCACCTACTATCTGCGCCGTCGCATCCCTGCTGACCTGCGTAGTTGCTACCCACCTAAAACTCACGAAGTCGTCCGTGCTCTTCACACCAAAGACTACAGAACCGCGATTGAGCGACATCGTAGGGAAGAGGCGCGCCTGAGCGCCGAGTGGAGCCAGATGCGCCAGCGCCTGGCGGACACGTTTGCGCGTGACCATCTGCAGGCCCTCATCCGAATCGATTCGCTTACTCCCGAGACCATCGACGCGATCTGCAAGCATGCCGAGGCAGCCAGCCTCGCGGGTGACGAAGCCCGTCGTGAGAGTGAAACACCCTACTCAGTCGACGAAATCCTGGAGTACCAAGATGGGTACCAAGCGGCCATGCGGGTTCTAAAGTCTGCGGTTGCCGTCGGTGACCATGATTTGCTGCGCGGCCCTCTGCTGCAGTTCCTGCATCTCTACCGCTATGACGTAAACGCTTCGGAAGCGGACATGCGGCGGCTTGCACTGGCCTACGGTCGCGCCGCGATCCGCACGAACGAAAAGCTCTTGAACAGG
>TARA_R110001583_G_scaffold182944_1_pt1 | contig 124191 bp, 125 predicted proteins | sample TARA_R110001583 | Tara Oceans TARA_R110001583 (sample SAMEA4398432) | marine metagenome | biome: Polar Biome; feature: [MES] marine water layer (ENVO:01000295) within the mesopelagic zone...; material: water (ENVO:00002006), including particulate matter (ENVO:01000060) such...
CCAAATCACCACAAATCACATCAGGAATCACAGATGAATCTCTCCTGAATCACTCCAGAACGCCAACCCACCACGACTCGCCCAAACATCAACAGCCTCACACACGCCTGGGGGGACGCAACAGATCATGTGGCAATCAAATCCACAGGCACATAAGCAGGCCCCACATAAGAGAACACGACGCGGAGGCACGCTGATCTCTGGGCAGGGCCGCGAGGGGTTTGGATTGCGCGAAATACTCCCGCCCCCTGCTGCATGGCACACCGGGAGACGCAAACCGCGACGGGCCTCGATGAGACCCACAGCGACAGACCCTTTCTTGAGGTGAACTTACTCAGCTCAAGACTTAAGGAAAGGCTATCATGATGTCAGTCCCCTTGTCAGAGGCGCTATCTGGGGTCAGATGCCACGCTCAAGACTTAAGGCCATGAACGTGGCCTTTGAGCTATGCGCACTGATGGCTCTTTATGGACGAGATTGATGCCAGCGATACACAGGCGAACAGCGCCCCACACAATCGCGGAAACCGGACCAAGCCCTGCCCCCTTGGGGAGCGGCACCGTGTTCATGCAAAGTTCATGCAAAATGCGGTGTTGAGATCGGTGCTTACGCAAACAAAGCCTGATGGGTAGAACGCCAAACCCGAAAACACCTTGGCGTTCAAGATGTTAGTTCGGTTCTAAGTCATAAGAGGGAAGTGGCGGACAGACAGGGATTCGAACCCTGGAGACGGTTCCCCGCCTACACACTTTCCAGGCGTGCGCCTTCGACCACTCGGCCACCTGTCCGTGGAGCGCTCTTTAGCCCGAAGCGCGCGCCCTATGCAAGGCCTGTTTCTATATTTTCTCAAAGAAAAATGCAGTGCATGAAAAGAAGCCCGGTGCGCACGCCATTTTCGCAAAAACAATGGCTTGAAAACGCACCGAACCGCACCCGATCAATCAAGAATAATCGTGACGCGCCGGTTCATCCGGCCTTTTTTCTCAATCTTGCCAAACCGAATGCGCCCGACCTCGGAGGTGCGCGCCACATGGGTGCCGCCACAGGGCTGAAGATCAATCTGATCGGCCCCCTGCCCGATCCGCACCAGCCGCACCCGGCCCTGCCCGGTTGGCGGCATCACCGACATGGTTTTGACCATCGACGGATCAGCCAAAAGCGCCTCATCGGTGATCCAATCATCCGAGACCACCAAATCACGTTCGATCAAAGCATTGAGCGCGTCTTCCAGCGCCTGTTTGTCGGTGGGCGGCGCGTCCATGGCAAAATCCAGACGGCCTTTTTCAGTGCCAATCGAACCGCCGGTGACCGGCAAAGGGATGACAACCGACAAAAGATGCAATGCGGTGTGAATGCGCATGTGGCGATGGCGGCGCACCCAATCCAGACGTTGGATCACTTTGGTGCCAATCTCCGGCATCGGTGCAGGTTCGGCGGGCACAAGGACGATCTCGGCCCCCTCGCCCTTTACCGTCGTGGCAATCGCAAGCCCTGTGCCGCCCCAGATCAACCGACCACTGTCGCCCGGCTGACCGCCACCAGTGGGGTAAAAGATCGTCTGATCCAAAATCACCCCACCCTCGGGCGTGTGCCCGGTGACCACACCTTCGATGTCCTGAAGATATGCGTCCTCACGAAAAAGCGGTTGCGTCATGTGCTGTCTCCGTCTGCCTCGCCTGCCCCATCTTCTGAGTCAAAATCGCTGGGCTCAATCGTTGCTATTTCCGCCTCTGTGGCAGCCACGGTCCCCGCCCGGCTACGCGGGTTCAACGCCTCAGGATTGCGCAGCCAAATGTCACGTTGGGCAAAGGGAATTTCAATGCCTTCTTCGCCAAAGCGGCGGGCAATCTCATGGTTGATGTCGTTTTTCACCGCAACGATAAAGGTCACGTCGCGCAAGATCGCACGGATTTCGAATTCAAGCGCGTCGGCGCCGAAATTCAGAAACAACACCTGTGGAGCCGGGTTGACCGAGACCATGGGTTGGGCGTTGGCAATGTCTTTGAGGATCGCTTCGACCTTACGCGTGTCAGTGCCATAGGCCACGCCGACCGGGACGATGACCCGGCCAATCATATTGCCACGGGTGTAATTGGTGACCTGATTGGAAATCAAATCGGCGTTGGGGACAATGACATCGGTGCGATCAAAGGTCTCGACACGGGTCGAGCGCACGGAGATGTCACGGACAAACCCCATCTGGCCGCCGACCTCAATCCAATCCCCCTCCGAAATCGGCCGTTCGATCAAAAGGATGATGCCCGAGACAAAGTTTTGCACAATGTTCTGCAGGCCAAACCCGATCCCGACGGAGAGCGCACCGGCGACAATCGCCAATGCCGACAGGTCGATCCCCGCCGAGGTGATGGCGAAAATCGCGGAGAGGAACACCCCGACGTAGCCGACGCCTGCGACGATGGCGTTTTGGCCGCCCTTGTCGAGCTGGGTTTTGGGCAGGACCGCCGTAGACAGCGCGGTTTTCAATAGGCGCGTCGCCCCAAGGCCAAAGGCAAAGACCAAGATCAGTGTCAAAAACACCGACACGGACAGATCAACGCCCCCGACCGGCACGCCTTCACGCATCCGGGCCCAAATGTCCCAAAGCCGCTCTTTGCGCATGCCCCAAATCAGCGCCAGAACCGGCAGGGCCGCGAGGCTCAGGGCAAAGGTCAAAAGCACCGGGACAAGCCCGTCGCCCTCGTCATCCTTTTGACGGGTGATCAGAGCATAAAGATCAGAGGCCAAACGCGACAACACAGTCAAAAGCGCCAAAAGCGCCAGCGACATCACCGTTGGATAGACCGCCGACACGGCCGCTGACATGTATCCGACCGCGCCCAAAAGCACCGCAGCCACCGCCACGACCCGCACCAGACGGGCAACAATATTGGACAGGAGCGCGGTGAACCTTTGCGGCCCCGCATCATCTTCGGCCTCACCCTCCTCCGAGAGGTTTGGGGCTTGTGAGGCTTTGCGTAAAAGCAATGAAAACCGATAGAGAGAAATCGCGGTCAGCACCACCAGCGGATAGGACAAGACCGCCCGCGTGTCGTCGCTATAGCCATCCAGATCGGCCAATTGGGTCAAAATGAATTGAACCGCAATCATCACCGCCATCAAGGCGGCATGCCCGGCCATCTCGGCCCGCTGACCGTTTGTCAGATCAAAAATAGGCCGATCATGCCCGCCCGCATATAACGTGCGCCCGACGACCCAGCGTGACACAAAATAGGACAGGCCAACAGCGGTCACCGCATTGAACAAAAGAGCGCCGCGCGGCCCCAAAAGTCCCGACGCCTGCGCCCCGGCGGAAATGGCCACAAGCCCCAGAACGGGGGCGATGATTTGCGACAGCGAGGCGATAAATCCGGTCACGCCCTGCCCGGCAGCCCCGACAAAGCGGGACCGGACAAAGCCGGTGAATTGTTCAGACCAATAGCGCCCGCGCGCCACCAAAACCAATGCGATCACCAGATAAAGCAACAGCGTGGCCGCGTTGGCTTTGAGTTTGGCAATCCCGGTTTCGGAGCGGGCATTGCCCAAAATTGTGGTCCATGCGGTTACGCCCGTTTGCGTGATCGCGGCCAGAGCTTCGGGCCAGAGGGTGGGATTGATCGGAGAGCTGCCCAGTTTCATCAGGGCGTCGGTTTGGCGCGAGGTCAGTTCAGAATCAATCTCTGAGATCAACCCATTGGCGCGGGTATAGGCCTCTTCGGCGGATTTGACCGGCGCCTGCGCCGCCTCCAATTGCGAATTGAGGTCCTTGCGCCGCTTGGCGATCTCGGGCGCTTCGCTTTCCCCCTCGCCGGGCGCAGCCCCCAAAGCGGCGATTTGGGCCTTGAGCGTGTCGATGCGCGCACTGTTGGTGCTTTGGGCGTCGGAGAATTGCGTGCGCCACCCCACCAATTCATCGCGTAGGTTTTCCAACGTGGCATTGGCCGTGCCGCTGTCCGCCAATTGCTTTTCGGCGGTACTGGCCTGGCTCGCCCAGGCTTTATAATCGGGAGCGACGGTTTCCTGCGCGCTGACGGCGAGCGGCAGCGCGAGGGAGAGAATAAAAAGAAGGCGAACGAATATGCGTGTGATCATACACCTTCATATACGTCAGGCAGATCACGCGGTCCACGGTCCAGCCACTGCGGCACCGGAAGATTTTTTTCCTTCAAAAATTCCGGGTTGAACAGTTTCGACTGATAGCGCGTGCCATAATCGCACAGCACGGTGACGATCGTGTGCCCCGGCCCCATCTCGCGCGCCATTTGCATGGCCCCCGCGACGTTCACACCGGAGGAGCCGCCAAGGCAAAGCCCCTCTTTCTCCAACAGATCAAACACCACCGGCAGCGCCTCTTCGTCCGGCACTTGATAGGCGTAATCCGGGGTGAAGCCTTCGAGGTTTGCAGTGATGCGGCCTTGGCCGATGCCTTCGGTGATCGAACTGCCCTCTGAGGTCAGGTCGCCGGTTTTGTAGAAACTATAAAGTGCCGCGCCCATCGGATCAGCGATGCCGATTTTGACGCCCTTGGGCTGCAATGCCAAACCCACACCGGCCAAAGTCCCGCCCGATCCAACCGCACAGATAAAGCCATCGACCTTACCGTTTGTTTGGTCCCAAATCTCGGGTCCGGTGGTTTCGATATGGGCCTGACGGTTGGCAACGTTGTCGAACTGATTGGCCCAGATCGCGCCGTTTGGCTCGGTTTGTGCAAGTTCTTCGGCCAAGCGACCCGAATAGCGGACATAATTGTTCGGATTCTTATAGGGCGCGGCAGGCACCTGAACCAATTCAGCGCCTGCAAGCCGCAGCATGTCTTTCTTTTCCTGCGACTGGGTTTCCGGGATCACAATCACGGTTTTGAACCCAAGAGCCGAACCAACAAGCGCCAAACCGATGCCGGTGTTGCCCGCTGTACCCTCAACAATCGTACCGCCGGGTTTTAACAGCCCCTTCGCCACAGCATCCTGGATGATGTAAAGCGCCGCGCGGTCCTTGACCGATTGACCCGGGTTCATGAACTCGGCCTTGCCATAAATCTCACAGCCCGTGGCCTCTGATGGCCCATTCAGGCGGATCAACGGCGTGTTGCCAATGGTCTCAATCAGATCGCGTTTGATCGGGGAAGGCGCAGACATGTGTTTCGTCCTTTTATCTTAAGCGTTTCGCAACAAACCTGCGACACAGATATGTGCGAAAGACTATAGCAGTCCCTGAATGTGTAGAACGCGCATTCCCCGAACTCAAGCCTCGCGCCATCAGTCAGGGAGCCTGTTCGCGCTTTTGCTGCTCCTTCAGAACGGACGTTTCTCAGCCGGGGCCATCCGCCAAACGCTCACATCCGGGATCACAGTTAAACGCGCGGTTCCAGACGCAGCCAAATCCCGTCTTTTGAGCGCACAGTCAAATGCGCGACGGGCATTGGCGTTTGCTCTGCCACCGTCGTGATCCGAAAAGCGCGCGCCACCATCGCCAAAAGCAACGGCCCCTCCACCATGGCAAACCCCGCCCCAGTACAGACCCGCGGACCGGATGAGAACGGAATAAACGCATCGCGCAAGCATTGTTTGCCGTTTTCGGTTTTGAACCGGTCCGGGTCAAAGGCATCCGGGCGGTCCCAAAATCGCTCGTGCCGCCCCAAATGCCAAGGCGACAACACGATCTGCGCGCCTTTGGGAACTTGGCGCTCACGGAACTGCACCGGGCATTTGGCCTCTCGCACCATCATCGGCACGGGCGGATAGAGACGCAGGGTTTCGCGGAACACATCCTTGGTATAGCGCAATTTCGAGAGGTCCGAGAAACTCGGTTGATCGCCAAAGGCCGTGCCTTCTGCGGCAACCCGATCCTGCACCTGCGGGTTGGCGGCCAAAAGCCACAGCGCCCAAGCCAGCGCAGACGCCGAGGTCTCATGGCCTGCGAGAAAGAAGATCGCCACCTGATCGACCATTTCAGAGGTGTCAAACCCCTGCCCCGTGACCGGGTCTGTGGTGGTCATGATTTTGGTGGCCAGATCATCCGGCGCGGTGCCCGCGGCAATCTCGGTTTGGCGCGCTGCGGTCAGGTCTGTGATCAACCGGCGGATCGCCTTGGCACCCTTGCGGGTGTGTTTGCGATGAAACCGCGGCACCCATTTCGGTAACGGCACAAAGGCCGCGATGTTGAGGATCGGTTGGGCCCGTTGATAGGCTTGAAATTCGTCAAACACGTCGCGCGCGACATGATGGGTGATCGGGATTGAAAACAGGGTGCGAAAAATCACATCGGCGGCTGCGTGCGAGGCATGAGGTTCGATGTCAAACGCGCCGTGTTGGCTGCGCAGACGCTCCACCATGCCCTGCCCGGCGGCCAACATCGCCGGAAACGTGTCTTTCAACCGTCCGCCTTCAAAGGCCGGGTCAATGATCCGCCGTTGCCGCAGCCACGTTTCGCCATTGGTCAAAAACACGGAATGGCCCAAAAGCGGCCGCAGCCCTTCGGCAATGCGTGCGGATTTAGGGAAATTCATCGGCTCGTCATTGAGCACCCGTTTGACCAAGGACGGCTGATTGACCAGAAACGAGCGGAAGAACGGCGTCTTATATTCCGCCATCCATGCACGATAAAGCTTGGCGGGCTGAGCCGACAGAATGTCTTTGCGAAACAGTTTCACATATTGGCGCAGGCTGGTTTTTTCCGGGCGCGGCATCGGCTTCGGGGGGATCATATCGGGGTTTATGTCTGGGGTCATTCGGGGGCCATGTCCGTATATTTGTTGGCCGGGATGTCGATCCGGCTGGGGCTGGGCATGTGCGTGGCAAAGCGGGTGCGAAGGGTGTGCCCTCCTGCGGTGATTTGGAAATAATCATAGGGGCCGGGTCGATCAAAGGCGCAAAGATATTGAAAATGCAGCCGAAAAAATCGCCGTTTGAGCGCGTTCCAGCGCGCGGGAGAGAGCGTGTTTTTAAACGCAGCGGAGATCACCAGCGGGTATTTTTGATCTTTGGGTGCGACACCGGAGACTTTCACCGGATCGCACAGCGCAAAGGAACAGGGGTCACCCGGTGCGGTGACATCGAGCCAAAACACCTCCTCACGCGCCGATAAATAGGCCAAATCCCGGCGCAACGCCTTCGCCTGCGGCAGATAGGACACCATCGGCACCACCTGCCCCAGCGAGAGGAATGACACTTCGGGGCCAGTGTCCGGCACCTCGCCTCGGCGGATCAGGTCCGCCAAAATCGACACGCCCAAATGCGCGCCCGACGAGTGGCCGACGATCAACACCTCGTCCCAGTCTTGGCGCATGGCCTCGGCAATATCGGCGCGAAACTCAGCCATCCGGTTGACCAAGGCCGGAGGATCGGCGCCGTGCCAGCGCGCCGAAAACCCGTAATCATGCATCAGGTAATAGGCGAAAAACCTGCCATCTTGGCGCTTGAACCATGTCAAAAGCGCAGAGGCCAAGCCCAGCCCGATCGCGATCCCGCCCCAATGGGCAAGCGTCCCAAACATCGCGGCCAGTGCGCTCACGCCCCAGACCAGCCCAAGCGCCACGGCAAGCTGCAACAGCAAGACACCAATCGGATAGAGCGCCGCCAACACCGGGCCGCGCCGCAATTTCATCAACCGAAACAACGCGCCAGAGCCAATATAGGTCCACGCCGTGCGCGCAAGGATCAGATAGGTGCGTAAAATCCCGGCGTCCATGCTGGCTTGGACAATATCGGACCAGACCAACACGTCGATCTCGCTCTCGATCTGTGCCCCATGGATGTCACTGCGCACCGACCAGCCAAACCGCGGGCCTTTCTTGGCAGACAGCGCAATCTCATAGCCGGAAATCTCCGCCTGAGCGCGGCTTTCTTTGCGGTAAAGTTCGCGATAGCGGCGCGGCGGGATCGGATCATAGCCGGGGATGTAAAACACCCGCCGCCGCTTGACCTCTTGCTCTCCCACCTCACTGCCTTGCGCCGTCATGCCCGAACCCTTTGGTTTTCAAACATCTTAGCGCGCAAATGTGATCAAAATAAGCCCGAATTTCTGTCTCGCGACCCCTCTTGGCTCAAAGGGACACAAAGCGGTGTGTTACCCGAGCTGACTCAATGCCGGGAAGGTTTCCAAAAGCCAATAGGACAGGCGTGTAAACGCCCCTGTCAGCATCATCAGACCGACCAAAACCAAAAGCCCGCCCATGAGTTTTTCGATCAGGCCCATGTGCCGTTTGAGCCGGTTCATCAGGCCAACGGCGCGGGTGATGAAGATAGCTGACAACAGGAACGGCAGTCCCAGCCCAAAGGCATAGGTGGCCAAAAGCATGGTGCCACGCGAGACCGAGCCCTCAGAGGCGGCCATGGACAGGATCGCGCCCAATTGCGGGCCGATGCACGGCGTCCAACCAAAGGCAAAGGCCAACCCGAGGATATAGGCCCCGAACGCCGTGCCCCCCTTGTCGCCTGCATCCAGCCGCGCTTCTCGATCCAAGACCGGAATACGAAAGACAGAGAGAAAATGCAGGCCCAAAATCAGGATCACAACGCCTGAGATTTTGGCGAAAACCTCCTGATTTTTCAGAAAAAACATGCCAAAAGCCGAGGCCGTGAACCCCATGAACAAAAACACGGTGGACAGGCCCAGAACGAACATGATCGCGGGCAGGATCGCCTTGCGCGACCCGCGCCCGCCGCCGGTGAGCTCATTCATCGAAATGCCCGACATGTAGGCCAGATAGGGCGGCACGATGGGCAAAACGCAGGGGCTCAAAAACGACACCATGCCAGCGGCCAAAGCCACGAGCATCGAGGGCAAGAGGGTTGCGTCAAAGAGATCGATTCCAAACATGTCCTGCTCATGCCATGTCCCTGCGCCTGTGAAAAGCGTCCGCTATGTCGCGCCTGCTCACTTTTGCGTTGGGTCCGTGCGTATACAGACAAAAACGGCCGGGATTAACCCGGCCGTTTTGATTAATATTGCGAGGCTTTAGCGCTCAATTTAGCGTCCGATGCTCCACCAACCGCGGCGTTTCGGACCTTCATCCTCTGGCTCGGATGCGGTCTCTGTCCCGCTGGAGGCCTCGGCCAACTCCGTGGTCGGTGCCGGTGCCGGCTCCGAGGCCGCTTCGGCGACAGGTTCGGCAACGGTTTCAACCACGGGGGCTTCAACAGCCACCTCCGCGACGGTCTCGGGCACGACCTCCGCAGCAACCTCAGGCACAGCCTCAACTTGCGCGGCCTCAACCTGCACGGCCTCGACCTGTACAGTCTCAACCGGGGCTTCAGCAGGCGTTTCCGTCACAGCAGGGGCCGACGCTTCAACCGCTGCCGCCTCAGCCGCTTTCGCGGCCTCTTCGGCTTCGCGTTGGGCTTTGGTCTTGCGTTTGCGCGGTGCGGGCTTCGGCTTTGCAACCGCAGCTTCGCCCTCCCCTTCGGTCACAGGCTTTTTGGCCCGCGAACGTGTGGTTTTGGGCTTTGCGACGGTCTCAGTCTCAGCAGCCGGTTCGGCTCCCTCTTCCGCAACACCAGCAGGTTTGCGTGCCCGACTGGTCCGCGTGCGCTTGGGCTTTTCAACCGGCGCATCCTCAGCGGCGGGTGCCACAGCCTCAGCCACAGCCTCCGGCGCGCCCTCTTCTTTCGCCTCGTCTTTTGTCTCTGTGACCTCTTCGCTCACAGGCGAGGTTTTTTTGCTGCTGCGCGACCGGGTACGGGTGCGCTTAGGCTTTTCAACAGGGGCATCCTCAGCCGCTTCAGGCGCATCCGAGCTGGCCTCAGCCGGAGTGCTTTCACCGTCTTCAGACGCGGTATCGTCATCGGACCCAGCGTCCTCATCCGACCCGTTTTCACCCTCTTGCCCCTCGGGCGCATCACCGGGTTTACGGCGACGACGACGACGACGACGACGTTTTTTCGGCTTCTCTTCTTCGCCCGTGTCCTCGGTGGCATCAACGCTGCGCGGCTCAGACACCTCAACAGCCGCAGCCTCTTCAACCACGGCATCGACCGGCTCTTCCTCCGGTTCGACATAGTCAGCCATCATATCGGCGGAGGCCGAAATGACGTTGCTCTGTTCGGCCACAATCACCCGGGTCGCGGTTTTGAACCGTTCGATGGTAAAGTCTGGCGAGATCATGAACGGATCGGCCTCAAGACGCACGGCCATGCCGTAACGCGCCTCGATTTGAGCCACACGTTCGCGTTTGATGTTGACCAGATAGTTGATCACCGCCACCGGAGCTTTGACCAAAACCTCGCGGGAGCGCTTGCGGGTGCCCTCCTCTTCGAGTTGGCGCAGGATCGTCAGCGCCATGTTGTCATCCGAGCGGATCAGACCGGTGCCGTGACAATGCGGGCAGGGCTGGGTCGTGGCTTCCAACATGCCCGGACGCAGACGTTGACGCGACATTTCAAGCAAACCAAAGCCCGAGATCCGGCCCACTTGGATGCGGGCGCGGTCGGTTTTGAGCTTGTCTTTCAGACGCTTTTCGACAGCGGCGTTGTTGCGACGCTCTTCCATGTCAATGAAGTCGATCACGATCAACCCGGCCAAATCGCGCAAACGCGCTTGGCGGGCCACCTCTTCGGCGGCCTCAAGGTTGGTTTTGAGCGCCGTTTCCTCGATCGAGCCTTCTTTGGTGGCGCGACCGGAGTTGACGTCGACGGCGACCAGAGCCTCGGTCAAATCAATGACGATATAGCCGCCGGATTTGAGTTGCACGGTCGGGTTGAACATCGAGCTGAGGTAGCTTTCGACCTGGAACCGCGCGAACAACGGCAAGCTGTCCGAGTAATGTTTCACGTTCTCGGCATGGGTCGGCATGATCATTTCCATAAAGGCTTTTGCCTCACGGAATCCCGCCTCGCCCTCCACAAACACCTCGTCGATGTCTTTGTTGTAAAGGTCACGGATCGAGCGTTTGATCAGGTCGCCCTCTTCATAGATTTTCGCAGGCGCAGTGGATTTCAGCGTCAGCGCGCGGATCTGTTCCCACATCCGTTTAAGGTAATCGTAATCGCGCTTGATCTCGGTCTTGGTGCGTTGCGCCCCTGCGGTGCGCACGATCAGGCCAGCGCCCTGCGGCACTTCAAGTTCGCCTGCGATCTCTTTGAGTTTCTTACGGTCTGCGATATTGGTGATTTTACGCGAAATGCCGCCGCCCCGTGCGGTGTTCGGCATCAATACGCAATAGCGGCCGGCCAGAGAGAGGTAGGTGGTCAAAGCCGCGCCTTTGTTGCCGCGCTCTTCTTTGACGACCTGAACCAACAAGACTTGGCGGACTTTAACAACCTCTTGGATTTTGTATTTACGCGGGCGCGGCTTGCGCACCGGGCGGAAATCATCCGACGTGTCATCGTCAGCCACGCTTTCGATGCTGTCGTCTTTGTCTGCGGCGGTTTCGGCGTCGTCTTCGTCGTCGCCCTCATCATCGTCGCTGTCGCCTTGATCATCCGAACTGTCGTCAGAGGCCGTTTCAGCGTCATCCGCAGGCTCTTCCACGGGCGTGTCTTGTACCGCAAAGGCGGGCGATGTGCCCTCTTCAACCGGGCTATGCTCGGACGGGTCCGCGATCATGTCGTCGGCCTCGGAGGCCTCCGGTTCGATCACATCCATGCCCGAAATGCTTTGGGGCGCGCTGTCTTCTTTAACGTTCTCTTCGGTGGCGCTGTCTTGGGTGGCGCTGTCTTGATCCGCCTGCTCGCCCGCGACCTCTTGGGTCTCGACCGCATCAGAGGACGACAGCTCTTCGGCCTTGGTCCGTGTGCGCGAACGCGACCGACGGCGCGGGCGCTTCGGCTTGTCCTCTTCCTCTTCTTGCGCTTTCGCATAGGCCAATTCTTCGGCCATCAAGGCTTCGCGATCCGCGACCGGGATCTGATAATAATCCGGGTGGATTTCAGAAAACGCGAGAAAGCCGTGACGGTTTCCACCGTAATCGACAAAAGCCGCCTGAAGCGACGGTTCGACGCGCGTTACTTTTGCGAGGTAAATGTTGCCAGCAAGCTGGCGTTTGTTTTCAGATTCAAAATCGAATTCCTCGACCTTGTTTCCGTCCACCACCACAACGCGGGTCTCTTCCGCGTGGGTGGCATCGATAAGCATCTTTTTAGCCATTGTTGTCTTTCGGCACCCACAACAGACGCGCCTCCCCTTCGGGCGGGCACGCGTGTTTTCGGGTGATGTTTTGGGGCGAGCGATCGTGCGGGCAAGGGCGCGGGGACGCAAGCGTCCCGTCTGTGCTCTAATCTTGCCTCGTCGCGTTGCATCGCGGTTCTTCTCCGGCACATCAGGCGCGCCCTTCGGCCCTGCCCTAGTCCCCATACAAATCCCCTTGTCCGATCTGGACGTGAGGGGCGTTTCATGCTGCTGGGTGTGTCACGTCTGGCTTTGTCATGCCTGACCTTGTCTGCCCAGCTGCGGCATCGGTCTGCACTACGGGCGGGCGGCGTCGATGGGGTTCACTGATCTCAGGTGGATCAAGGACCTCACAGGCGGCTCCAGCTCTCGCATGCAGCGAATGAGTCTCACGCGGTTTCCAGGGTGGCGTTTTCCCAAAGGACCCAAGGGACCTCAAAGGGACACCAAGCCGGACCTGCGTTCTCCTATCAGTAGTGATCCTGCGCCTCTATGACAACACGCAAATTTGCAAAGTGACATTTCACGTTGGAAATCGCGGAAAAACATGCGCCAATCGCGTATCTTTGCGCCCCAACGGATGGGAGCAGAATGCCAATGACTTTTGCCCTTTTATCTGCAAGAGCTTAACAAAGGCTCACCTGTTCTCACCCCCAGGGCCCTCTTCACTTGCCTGGTTCAGGCATCTGCGCTTTGCTGATCTAGACCTGCGTCAAAGGAGCCAGCAATGCCTCGAACCCTGCCCTTTTCAACCACCTGTGCTCTCATCTTGGCCCTCGCCCCGACACTCAGCCAGGCCGCCCCCCTCACTTGCGCGTCCGAATGGCATCAAGCCAATCTGACCAATTACACCTCCTACCCCGCCCCTGAGAGCGAAGAATGCATTGCCTATAATGGCTGCACTTGGGCGGGGCTGTTTTACGGCCTGGAAGACGCACAAACCGAGGCTTGGGTCGCCGCGCATAATATCGTGGCAGTGCATGAAAAAGACTGGGGATGGTTGGGCATGAAGGTGCTGCATCTGCGCCAAGGCGGGCACGAGATCACCGCCCAAGCCATCGACATTTGTTCAGATGCGGATTGTGACGGCTGTTGTACCCAAAACCTTGGCGGGGATGGCTATTTGGTCGATATCGAGGTCAACACCATGGCGCGGTTTGGCGCGGGGGACGGAGTTGTCGAATTTCAAGTCTGTGAATAGGCCCCGCCCGATGACGGGCAAGTCACGGGCAGGGCCAAATCCGGTTACAGGTAATCGGCGCGTTGCAGGCTGTATTTCGCCATTTTCTCATTCAACGTCCGCCGTGGCAGGCACAATTCGTCCATCACCGCCACGATAGACCCCTTATGGCGGCGCATCGTGTTGTCGATCAACATCCGTTCGAACGCTTCGACATATTCCTTCAACGGCTTGCCTTCGGTGGTCATGGTTTGCTGTTCGGGGGCGTCCGATTCCGAGAGCAACAAAGAGGTGATCGAGCCAGAGCCACGACGGCTTTGCAACACCGAACGCTCCGCCACATTGATCAACTGCCGGATATTGCCGGGCCACGGTGCTTGCAACAATTGTGCGGCCTCTTGCGCTGACACCTCAGGCGCGTCGCAGCCGTATTCCTCGGCAAACTGTTGGCTCAACTGGGTGAACAGCGACAGGATGTCTTCGCCGCGCGCGCGCAGGGGCGGCGTGGTGATTTTCATTGCCGCCAAGCGGTAAAACAAGTCCGGGCGCATCGCGGACTCGCAGGTCCGGCCTTGTTCTTGCAGGTTACAGATCGCGATGATCCGGGTTTCCGGCGGCGTGCCCTGTTCGTTGATCAAGGTCAGCAAACGCGCCTGAAGCGGCATCGGCATTGCCTCGATGTCTTCGAGCACCAACGTGCCGCCACGCGCCTCTTCGAACAGCGGTTGAATTTGCCCGTCCGGGTCGGGACCAAACAGCCGCTTCGCCAGATCATTCTCATCGCGTCCGGCGCAGGCAAAGGTGATGAATTTCTTCGAGGCCCGCGCACCGACGGCATGCAACGCATGGGCAATCAGGGTTTTGCCCGTGCCGGTTTCGCCGTCGATCAACACATGACCGTCGGCTTGGCCCAGATCCAGAATATCCTCGCGCAAACGCTCCATCACCGGGCTTGCGCCGATCAGTTTGTTCATGATGCCGGTGCCATCGGACAACTCGCGGCGCAGCGCCCGGTTATCAAGCGTCAGCCTGCGCGCATTGGTGGCCTTTTTCGCCAGTTCCGTCATCCGGTCCGGGTTAAACGGCTTTTCCAGGAAATCAAACGCGCCAATGCGCATCGCTTCGACCGCCATCGGCACATCGCCGTGCCCGGTGATCATGATCACCGGCAGGCCACTGTCGACGCTCATCAGTTTCTTGAGAAACTGCATCCCATCCATGCCCGGCATTTTGATATCGGTGATGACAACGCCCGGATAATCCGATCCAAGCGCCTTCACAGCTTCCTCCGCCGTGGCAAAGGTTTCCGTGTCAAATCCAGACAGCGCAAGCCATTGGCTGATGGATTGGCGCATGTCCTGTTCGTCATCGACGATCGCGATTTTCATTGCCGTCGCCATGGTCTTTCCTCTTCTTTTTCGGCCCAAACTCTGGGCCACCTTCATTCAGGCCACCAAAGATGCGGCGTTACTGCGCCGCGTGCCGGCTTTCGCGCGACAAGGGCAGCACCATTTCAAAGGCGGCACCGCCCACAGGACGGTTGCGCGCCATCAAGCGCCCCCCCAACTCGGCCACAATCCCAGACGAGATCGCCAACCCAAGCCCGACGCCATCGCCCGGCGCCTTGGTGGTGTAGAACGGCTCAAACAGCGTATCGAGGTCCTCAATGCCACTGCCATTGTCGCGCACGGTCACGGCGGCTTGGGTGCCACCTGTGACCAATATTTCGATTTGGGGTTCAGATGCGGTTTTACAAGCATCAAAGGCGTTTCTCAGCAGATTGACCAAGACCTGTTCCAACCGCACCCGGTCGCCATCGACGATCACCGGCTCCGGCGGCAGGGTGCGAATGATCTCGACCGAGCGCTGTTTGAGTTGCGGCTCCATCATTGAGAGCGCCGAGGACACACAGTCGCGCAGGTCAATCGGCTGAAGCTGATCAGAGCCTTTGCGGGCATAGGATTTGAGCTGTTTGGTGATCGCGGCCATGCGGTTGATCAGGTCGTCAATCCGCCCAAACGAGGCCAAAGCCTCCTCTGAGCGCTTGCGTTTGATCAACAGCCGCGCCCCCGCCAAATAGGTCTTCATTGCCGCCAGCGGTTGGTTCAATTCGTGACTGACCGCCGCCGACATTTCGCCCAGCACGGCCAATTTCGACGATTGCGCCAAGGTCTGCTCGGCAACCTCAAGGCTTTTCTCCGCCCGTTTGCGTTCCAAAATCTCACGCTCAAGCGCCGCGTTCAACAGCCGCAACTCGGCACTTTCACGTTGGAACAGACCCGCTCGTGACACCGCACGCCGCGAAGTCAGGTAAAACACCCCCGAGAGCAACACAGCAAAGCCCATGATCTCAAGCGCCAAAAACCCATTCACCCGCTCGCGCACGCTGGAATAGGCCGTGAAGGAGGTCATCCGCCAGCCGCGAAACGGAATGCGGCTCTCTAAGCGCATCAAGGCCTCACCACCCAAATAGACCTCTGCCGGGTCCGGCGACCAATCGGTGGTGATTTGAAACGCCCGTTCAATCGCGGTCGGCGCATCGGTGACGGCCAAGGCCTCGGTTTCGGTTTTCGAGCGCCAACGGGGTTCGGTCGACAGGATGATCTGACCTTCCGAGTTGGCCACCACCACCGCGTCGGAAATCCCGGCCCATGTTTTTTCAAATCGGGCCAGATCGACCAAAACCACGATCACCCCAGCCAGCGCGCCGTTGACATCAATCCGGCGGCTGTAGGTGAACTCATAGGCGCCATTGTCGAGCTGGGTGGTTTTGAAAATCGTATCGTTGGAGCGCAGCGCGTCGACGAAATAGGGTGATTGCCGGTTGTTGGCGCCCAAAAGCGAGCGATCTGTCGCCGCCACCACCCGCCCGCTTTCATCCAAAAGTGTGATCCCCGCGGCACCAATTTCTTGGACATAGGAGATCAGATGTTGCGAGGTCTGGGCGAAATCATTGGAATTCAGAGCCCCGACCAAAACCGGGTCGCGCGACAACAGGATCGGAACGATGGAATTGCGCTGAAGCTCGGACAGCAGGTTGCCGGAGTAGAGCGCTTGGCGCACCTCGGCGCGGTTGCGCGTCAGGATGGTGTAGCGTTCGGTCAGAAACAGGTTGGTGACCCAAATCACACCAATGGCCGCCACGACAAACGCAACAAGCGCCAGTCGCCCGGCCCAGGTCATTGTTTTCGGCCTTTTCGGCCCCATCAGGTCGCGGTCACTCATGCGAACAGAATACGCCCGCCCGCCCCGGAGCCGCAAGAGGGCGCGAGAGCGGCTCCGGCGTCAAACCCAGCGGATTTTTGACGGTTTTCAACAATTTGAGCGGAGTTTCGCCACAGAGGGACCCAAAGCGCGGTCCACAGGCGGCTCAGAGTTGACCCACCCTTAACCCGGTTTAGGCAGAGACCACGGCGTCGAGCAGCGCGGCAAAGAACGCAGCGCCGTCTTCATTGCCATGCGCGGGCTCAGACGCCCGTTCCGGGTGCGGCATCATCCCCAAGACGCGGCGGTTCGGCGACAAGATGCCCGCGATGTCGCGATCCGAGCTGTTCGGGTTGTCCAGATAACGGAACGCCACAAGCCCCTCGCCCTCCAACATGTCCAACGTGTCGGCATCGGCGGTGAAATTGCCGTCGTGATGCGCAATCGGGATGCGGATGTGCTGACCTTGAGCATAGGCGGAGGTATAGGGGCTGTCGGTGGTTTCAACGGCCAAGCCGACGGTGCGGCAGATGTATTTCAAATCCCCATTGCGCAGCAAAGCACCGGGCAAAAGCCGCGCTTCGGTGAGCACCTGAAAGCCGTTGCAAATGCCAAAGGCATAGCCGCCACGCTCAACGTGTTTTTTCAACGAGGCCACGACGGGCGAGTTCGCCGCAATCGCGCCACAGCGCAGGTAATCGCCATAAGAAAACCCACCCGGCACGCCGACAACATCGACGCCTTCGGGCAGGTCCGCGTCCTTGTGCCAAACCATCGTAACATCCGCCCCCGCGCGTTTAAGCGCTGTGTACATATCGCGATCACAGTTCGATCCGGGGAATTGCAGAACGGCGGCTTTCATCAGCAGAGCTCCTTGGCAGATAGGCAGATGGGAGGCATTCGCCCGCCTGATACGATGGGACGGGGTTTGGATCAAGTGGGGATTACCCTCGTGTCACCCGGACTTGCCAACAATTGTTACGCGCGGAACGGATGTCGACAAAGGCGATGTCCTCGCGGGTCAGCAATTCGACGCAATAGGGTTTGATCTCGGATTGTGGCGTGATCCGTCCCGTGCCGTAAACGATGCGCTCCTCCACGGTATAGGCTTTGATCAGATAGTCCGGCGAGCTGGTCAACACCTCCGGGATCTCTGAACTGAAGTAAGGCGGGCACGCCTGTGCGCAGAGAAAGATCGGCCCGGTTTCAGCATAGGGGTGCAGCGCGGAGAACGGTCGATGCGCGCAAATCAGCATCCCCGCCCCTTTGGGCACATGGCACAAACAATGCCGACATGGCGCGGCGTCATAGGGGTTCAACACCCGCTCGGGCGTCTGGCCATTGGCGTCCGGCATGCCCAGACGCAGCGCATGGGTGGTGAGTGTGGGCACTCCTTGAAAGATCATCATAAGGCTCCTGTGTGGATGTGCCTCAGACCTAAAAAGCCGCTTTCATTTTGGCGACCCGAATCCTGTGGAAACGGATTTCGGGGCCAGAGCGCTGTCCCCTGCGCATGACGGAGCTTGAGCAAACAAGGATTGTACACGAGCATCATCGCATGACAGCCACAGAGCGCAAAACACTTGAGCAATTGGAAAAGACGTGTGGCCTGCGCCGGAATTCGGTTCCTATCTTGTGACAACCTATCATCAATTGCGTCAAAAACCGTTAAACGCATTCACAGTCGAAGACCTTCGCATCATGATCGGCCAAGGCATTGGCATAAAGTTCCTGCTCCCCAAAGCGATTGAAACCCTTAAGGTAAATCCCTTTTCAGAAGGCGATTTTTATCAAGGTGACCGTCTCAGACAGGTGCTCAAACTTGCCCCCTGCGTCCTGAAAGCGGACACAGCACTTTACCAGGATTTGATCCATGCAAGCCTTGCCGCCCTTCACTCTCTAGACCCGGTTCTGTCCAATGCAGACCGAGAACGAGTGGAGCGGTTTTTGGAGCCCCCCTGACGACCAGACACAAAGACCTCTAAGCACCCCAATCGCCCAACAAAAAACCGCCCCCAAAGGAGCGGCTTTTCAATGTCTTACAGATCAAACTCAGATCAGAGCAGGGTGATCCGGTAGCTTTCGATCACGGTGTTGGCCAAAAGCTTGTCACACATCTCTTTGATGGTGTCCTCAGAGGTGCCATCGGCCAGATCCAATTCGATCACCTTGCCCTGACGGACCTCGTTGACGCCCTCGAACCCAAGCGCGCCAAGCGCGTGTTGGACGGCCGCCCCTTGGGGGTCGAGAACACCGGTTTTCAGCATGACGTCGATGCGGGCTTTCATCGTGGGCAATCCTTTAGGAAGTTAGTTGATCAGGGTCGGCTTATCGCCGATCGGGCCGTTCGTGGGCAAAACGCCAAGGCGGCGGGCCACTTCGGAATAGGCATCGGTGAGCGAGCCCAAGTCACGGCGGAACACGTCTTTGTCAAGCTTCTGCCCGCTTTCAATATCCCACAACCGGCAGCTGTCCGGTGAAATCTCATCGGCCACGATCAGGCGCATGAAATCGCCCTCCCAAACCCGGCCAATTTCGATTTTGAAATCAATCAATTTGATGCCAACGCCGTACATCACGCCGGACATGAAATCATTCACCCGCAGCGCCAAAGCGACGATGTCGTCGAGGTCCTGCTGCGAAGCCCAACCAAAGGCGATGATATATTCTTCGGGCACCAAAGGGTCGCCCAAAGCATCGTCTTTGTAGGAAAATTCGATGATCGGACGCGGCAGACGCATGCCCTCTTCAAGACCCAGACGTTTCGCCATCGAGCCCGCGGCAAAGTTGCGCACGATGACTTCGAGCGGAATGATCTCGCATTGACGGATCAACTGCTCGCGCATGTTAAGGCGTTTGATGAAGTGGTTCGGCACGCCGATGGCGGTCAGCCCGTTCATGAAAAACTCGGACAAGCGGTTGTTCAACACGCCCTTGCCTTCGATGGTGGCGCGCTTCTCGGCGTTGAACGCAGTGGCGTCATCTTTGAAATACTGGATCAGCGTGCCCGGCTCTGGACCTTCGTACAGGGTCTTCGCTTTGCCTTCATAGATTTTTTTACGGCGCGCCATGGGGCCTCCAAAAGCTGATGGGCCGGGAATCATCGCGACCGGCCTCTTTATGCCGCTCTTTAGGGCAAGGGAACGCCGGGAGCAAGTTCGGTGCCATAATTGCACCCGCCTGAGCCTAAAACTCTGCGCAAACGCCCCCTGCCCGTCGGTCGCGGATTTTACGCGTATAAAGTTTTTGATAAAATTTCACCCAAGTGACTTGATATGTCGCAAAGATAAGTCCCATATTTTAAATAAGATCATCTGTTGAGGAGGAGCCAACAATGACCACATTTGACGAGCGTGAAGCTGCATTTGAATCGAAATTTGCCCATGACGCCGAAGCTCAATTCCGGTTGGAGGCGCGTGCGGACAAAAAAATCGCGCTTTGGGCCGCCGATATTATGGGAAAATCCGCAGCCGATGCTTTGGCCTATGTGGCTGAGGTGATCCGGGCTGATCTGAAAGAATCCGGTGCCGAAGACGTGATCGCCAAAGTTGCCGAAGATCTCGGCGCACGCTCATCCGCCATCGCAATCCGCGAACAATATGCCGCCTTCATGGTCGAGGCTCAAAACGAGCTGACGCAATAAGTTTGGCTTAGCGCCGATCCGACACGCTCGGCTGTGGTCGGGTTTGGTGGGTGTGGTTCAGCCTCTAACAGACACTGTCTATTTTGACGTCACGGCCCGCAGTTATCTTGCGGGCCGTTTTCACATTCCCACACCACTCACAGCTCCATTTGGTATTTTTGACTGCGCTGCGATCAAATTGAGCCCGGATTAATCGAATCTTGGCAAACCGGGGCTAATGCTCACAGACCAATGATGTGTGCGCCTGATCCCCCGGCACGCGCCAAAACCCGGCCTCAGGCTCAGCCAAAAGGACCATGTTCGCCATGCGCCACAGTCCGTTCGACATCGAAGAGGCCCTTCGCGCCCCTGCCCCCGTGCGCCCAAAATCCACGCCGGGGCCGTCGCAACTTGGGCGGGCACACGAGGCGAAACCGGATACGACACACGGCTTTCGCGCACTTTTGGGCAAACAGCTTTTGCCGCTGGCCATGACCCTGTTCATCGGTTGGCTGATCTGGGGCAAGATCGCCCATCTCGACCTTGCCGCCATTGCCGCGTCGATCACCACGATCCGCCCCGGACAATGGGGGCTGGCGGGGTTGGCCACGTTGGGGAGTTTCTGGGCCGTCGGACAGTATGACCGCGTGCTACATGCTCAGCTTGGCACTGGCATTTCCGCCCGTGCGGCACGACTGTCTGGCATTGCGGCGATCGGATTGTCGCAATTCTTAGGGTTTGGCGCTTTGACGGGCACGTTGATCCGTTGGCGGATGTTACCGGAATTGACGCTTTGGCAGGCGGCGCGCCTCTCTGCTGCGGTCGCGCTTTCTTTTTTGGCCGGTTGGGCCGTGGTCGCCGCCGTCGCAGTGCTGGCCTTTCAACCGGATATCCCATGGATGAAATCGCTCGCCACAGGGGCGATTGCGCTGGCAACAGTGATGGCTGTGATCTCAGTCTACCCGCCCGGACCGCTGGTGCGTGTGCCCTGGCCCAGTCTACGCGCCATGGGCACGGTCATCGGGCTGGCCGCCTGTGACACCATCCTCGCGGGCCTCGCCCTTTATGCGCTGATGCCCCCCGAGTTGCACCTGGCCATCGGCCAAACCATTTCGGCCTATCTGTTCTCACTGGGCGCGGGCATCATTGGTTCGACACCGGGCGGGGTCGGCCCGTTTGAGGCCACGCTGGCCTCACTGCTCCACACCATTGAACTCGAACAACTTTTGGGAGCGGTTTTGGCATTTCGACTGGTCTATTATGCCCTCCCAGCCACGCTCGCCGGGCTGCTGATCCTGCGCGGACCCCGCTCGTGCTCGCTGTCGCGCGAACCGGGTCTGGTCAAAACCAAAAGCTCCCCCTACCTCACACCTGAAATGGAATTACAGCTGTTTTCTGCCCCGCGGGCTGAAGCCAACCTGTTGCGCACACGTGATTTCTCTCTACTGACATCGGAAAAGGGCTTGCCCGTAGGCCTCGCGGCCCCGATCGGCCAATCGCTTGTCATGCTCTCGGACCCACTTGCCGCACGGGGCTGCCCGTCTGCCGCCCGTGATGCCCTTACCCGCACCGCAGGCATGCGCTACCGTATGCCCGCGATTTATAAATGCGGCGCGCGCATGGCCGCGTCGGCGCGCAGGGCGGGTTGGAAAGTGCTGCCCACAGCACAAGAGGCCTGGCTCGTCCCCGCCGAGTTTTCGCTCGAAGGCTCAAAAACCCGGCAGTTGCGTCGGGTCATCCGCAAGGCCGAAGAGGCGCAGATCAGAGTTCAGGAAGGGTCCCGCGACCTGCCCTTGGCAGACATGGATCGCGTGGCGCAAGAATGGCTCAGGATGCGCGGCAAAGAGCGCGGGTTTTCCATGGGCACCTATGACCGCGATTACATTTCTTGCCAAAGGGTGTTTCTCGCCTATCAGGGCGCAAACCTTGTGGCCTTTATCTCCCTGCACGAAAGTCGCCATGAGATGACGCTGGACCTGATGCGTGCAGGCCCCGCGGCCCCGGATGGCACGATACAGATGCTGATCGTCGAGGCCATTCGTGCCGCGGCTGCCTATGGCTGTCCGCGCCTGTCCTTGGCCGCCGTGCCATGGAACGGTCAGGATGCAGGGGCTTTGACCCGCTGGGTCCGGTCCAAATTCCTGGCAAAATCGGGAGCTGCGGGCCTGCGTCGGTTCAAATCCGCTTTTGCCCCGCAGTGGGAAACGCTCTATCTCGCCGCGCCTTCGCGCTTGGCTCTTGTGGTGGCAGGCATGGATGTGTTGCGCCGGGTGACAGCGCCGCCGCCCAAACCGACCGCGAACCCGATGAAGGCCTCACGCTTTGCCACGCACCGCACATTGCATGTGTTTCGCCGCCGACCAAGGCCCACGGACTGATCCAGCCTTGCGCATGATGAACAGGCGAATGTGCAGCGCGCTCATGATCTTTATGACCTGATTGAATTTGATAAATCGGGCCAGACATGTCACATGGGCTACAAATCCCCGATCGGTCCGCCCGTCCGGGACGTTTTTCTTTGTCCGCGCGCCCCGCGCGCCCCCTTACTTCAGTCCCCCGGAGCCGCCATGACCGACGCCCCCCTGCCCAACGCCCTCTCCAAACTTCTCGAAACCCGCGATTGGCTGATGGCTGATGGGGCGACGGGGACAACGCTGTTTAACATGGGGCTGTCCTCTGGCGATGCGCCGGAGCTTTGGAATGTCGACAAACCTGAAAACATCACCCAGCTGTATTTGGGCGCGGTTGAGGCCGGATCTGACATTTTCCTCACCAACTCCTTTGGTGGCACCGCCTCGCGGTTGAAACTGCACAAATCCGAACACCGCGTGCATGAGCTGAACAAAGCCGCCGCCGAAATCGGCCGCAATGTCGCCGACCGCGCCGGGCGTGTGGTGATCGTGGCCGGGTCTATGGGACCGACTGGCGAGATCATGGAACCGATGGGGCCGCTCTCATATTCTGCCGCCGTCGAAATGTTCCACGAACAGGCCGAGGGGCTGAAAGCCGGAGGGGCCGATGTGGCGTGGATCGAAACGATCTCTGCCGCCGACGAATATAAAGCCGCCGCAGAAGGCGCAGCTTTGGCCGGACTGCCTTGGGTTGGCACTATGAGCTTTGACACGGCGGGGCGCACCATGATGGGCGTCACCTCTGCGCAACTTGCGGATATGGTTGAAAAAATGGCAACACCGCCCGTGGCGTACGGCGCCAACTGCGGCACCGGCTCCTCGGATTTGTTGCGCACGGTTTTGGGCTTTTCCGCTCAGGGCCATGAGCGCCCGATCATCGCCAAAGGCAACGCCGGCATCCCGCGCTACATGGATGGGCATATCCATTATGATGGCACGCCCGAATTGATGGGTGATTACGCCTGTATGGCGCGCGATGCGGGGGCGACGATCATTGGCGGCTGCTGCGGCACCACGCCCGAACATTTGCGTGCCATGAAAGAGGCGCTTGAAACCCGTCCGCGCGGCGAGCGTCCGACGTTGGAACAGATCACCGCGAAACTTGGCGGCTTCTCATCGGCCTCCGATGGCACCGACGACAAGGGCCCCGCCAAACGCGAACGCTCCGGTCGCCGCCGGGCCCGCGATTGATCCATACCTAATCCATAGAGGACCCAATATGATCCGCCCGGTCTCAGAACAGGCTCAGTTGATCGCCCGCTTTGGGCGGCACCGCGAACAGATCCTGTCTGAGCGCGGGCAGCTTTGTCATGAGGCCGGTGCGGTTGAGCGCGAGATCAAAACGTTTGGCCATCAACTCGGCCCATTCGCCCTCCCCCTTCATCCGCTTGCCCCAATGGCTGTCGTAAACCTGACCGCCATGCAACTCGCGCACGCGGTTCATCACCCGTTGCGCCCGGTCGGGCACATGGGTGGCCAGCCAATCCTCAAACAGGGGCGCAACCTCCAGGGGCAACCGCAACATGATATAGTTTGCGGCCTTGGCACCGTGACTGGCGGCGGCTCCCATGATGGCCTCCAACTCGTGATCGGTCAGCGCCGGGATGATTGGCGCAATCATGACGCGCACGGGGATGCCCGCATCGGCCAAAAGGCGCATTGTTTTCAACCGCCGCGCCGGCACCGGCGCACGGGGTTCGAGTTGCCGCGACAGGCGCGAGCCCAGCGTGGTGACAGACAAGCCAACTTGAACCAGACCCTTTGCGGCCATGGGTTTCAACAGATCAATATCGCGTTCGATCAACGTGCCTTTGGTGGTGATCGTGAGCGGATGATTGTGCGCGCAGAGCACCTCAATCAGCGCGCGCATCACCCGATCGCGCGCCTCAATCGGTTGATAGGGATCGGTGTTGGTGCCAATGGCGATCGGAGCCAAAGTGTAAGATGGGGCGCTGAGTTCGCGGGCCAAGACCTCGGCTGCGCCTTTTTTGCGGGTCAGCCGGGTTTCGAAATCCAAGCCCGCAGACAGGCCGAGGTAGGCATGGGTGGGCCGCGCGAAACAGTAGGAACAACCGTGTTCGCAGCCCCGATACGGGTTGATCGAGCGATCAAACGGGATGTCGGGACTGTCATTGCGGGTGATGATTTTGCGCGGGCGTTCGTCCACCGTGGTGGTGCGCGCGATGGTTTGCTCCAACTCGGCATCCCAGCCGTCGATAAAGGTTTCACGCGCCAGCCGTTCAAAGCGTCCGCTGGCGTTCGACTGCGCGCCACGCGCCTTGGGCACCAGCCCAAGCGGCAGCGTATCAGCAAGCATATCTGGGTGTTGAGTGGAATCATGAGCCATGCCCAAGATGTAGAACAAAATGAGAACATTTGCCAGTCCCCTTTGCATGGGATTTGGCAGAAATCACCGCACACAGAGGCGCAGTATGGCGCTGTCCAAGAAGGAATTGCAGATGTCTGACAATGAAGACGACCTGATCCTGTCCGATCTCAACGACGACGAATTGACCGAACAGATGATGGATGACCTGTATGATGGTCTGAAAGACGAGATCGAAGAGGCCGTGCGCATCCTGTTGGAACGGGAGTGGACCCCCTATAACATCCTGACCAAAGCGCTGGTCTCAGGGATGCAGATCGTAGGCGATGATTTCCGCGACGGGATTTTGTTTGTCCCCGAAGTGCTGCGCGCGGCGCAGGCGATGAAGGGCGGCATGGCGATCCTGAAGCCGCTTTTGGTCGAAACAGGCGCGCCAAAAATGGGCAAAATGGTCATTGGCACAGTCAAAGGCGACATCCATGACATCGGCAAGAACCTTGTGGCGATGATGATGGAGGGCGCGGGGTTTGAGATCATCGACCTGGGCATCAACACCGAGGCCGCAAGCTACATCGGTACGGCAGAGGCCGAAGGTGCGGATATCATTGGCATGTCCGCCCTGTTGACCACGACCATGCCTTACATGAAAACCGTGATCGAGAGCCTGACCACACAAGGCCTGCGCGACAAATATATCGTGCTCTGTGGCGGTGCGCCTCTGAACGAAGAATTCGGCCGGGCCATCGGTGCGGATGCCTATTGTGATGATGCGGCGATTGCAGTGGAAACCGCGAAACGCCTGATCGCCGCGCGCCACAATCAGATCTAACCGCGTGCCCACGAACGCAGGAGCCAGACATGAGAATTGACAAATTGGCCTTAATCCTCGTCGTCGTGGGCGGCGCTATTTTTGGGACGCTGTGGTTGGGCTCCATGATTTTGGCCAGTTTGCAAATGCCCCTGATGTGGCCCGTGGTGATCGTCGCCCTCATCGTGGGCTATATAGCTTGGCGCGTGCTGGAGGACCGTCTGTCCAGCGCCGAAGATGATCATTACGACAAAATTGAAAAGTAAAAGGGTCTATAAATGCTTGTATTGACAACTGAAACCGTCGCCGGGAGAGAGGTGTCCGTCTCTCTTGGACTGGTGCGTGGCTCGACGGTGCGCGCCAAACACATCGGCTCTGACATTGTCGCATCCCTGCGCAATATCGTCGGCGGCGAGGTGAAAGAATATGCCTCCTTGTTGGCCGGAGCCCGCGAACAGGCAATGGATCGGATGATCGCAGAGGCCACAGCACTTGGCGCAGATGCGATTGTCGCGGTGCGGTTTCAAACTTCGGCCATCGCCCAATCCGCTTCTGAGGTCATGTGCTATGGGACCGCGGTCAAACTGAAATGAAACCCGGCCCGCTCAGCGACGAGACCCTGCGCGATCAGGGCCTCGACCAAATCGGCACAGGCAAGACCTTGGTCATCGCCTGTGGTGCTTTGGCACGCGAGGTTTTGGCCCTGATTGCGGCCAACGGGTTGGATCATCTGACGCTGACCTGCCTGCCCGCGATCTTGCACAACACGCCCGAAAAAATCACCCCGGCGGTGGAGGCCACGATCCTCAAGCACCGGGGGAATTATGACCATATTCTCGTGGCTTACGGGGATTGTGGTACGGGCGGGCAGTTGCAGGATTTATGTGAGAGATACGGCGCGGACATGATCTCTGCTCCGCATTGCTATTCGTTCTTTGAAGGGGCCGAGGTCTTTGCCGCCCATGGCGAAGTCACTAGTTTCTATCTGACGGACTTTCTCGCCCGGCAATTTGACGCCTTTGTGTGGAAGCCTTTGGGATTGGACCGCTACCCGGATTTGCGTCACATGTATTTCGGTAACTACGAAAAACTGGTCTATCTGGCGCAGACAGAGGATGCGGAATTGACCGCAACGGCGCGTGTTTGTGCCGACCGTCTGGGCCTAACATTCGAGCGCCGCTTGACAGGCTACGGCGATCTTGAGCGGTTTATCAACGCCTGATGTCAATCACGCAGTGGCTCTGGCCGCCGTTTCACGAATGCGGGTGATCATCGCCCGCACCCCGTTTGAGCGTTGCGCGGAGAGGTGTTCGTCCAACCCCAGACGGGCCAATTCCGCATGGGCATCAACGTCCAGAACTTCGGGCAAGGTCAGACCGGCGTAGAGCTCATGCAGGATCGCGATCAGGCCCTGAACGATCATCGCATCAGAGGCCCCGGCAAAATCAAACCGCCCCTCTTCGATCGTCGGCACCAACCAGACCTGCGAGGCACAGCCCTCAACCTTGGTTGCGGCCACTTTGAACGCGTCATCCAAGGGGGCGAAGGCCTTGCCCATCTCGATCACATGGCGATAGCGGTCCTCCCAATCGTCCAGAAACTCAAAAGTTTCAACGATGTCTTCAAAGCGCTCCGTCGCCATCGGGTCTCTCCTTGTTCCGTTGCTGTGTCACATAAGGCGTCTGGGGGCGAAGGTCCAGCATCCGCGCCGATTGCGGCCCTTTTCAAGCCTGCTGTTTTCAGGTAGCCCTTGGTCAAAGAGATTTATGGGGAGAGGCCCGATGCGGCGTCAGGTGATTGTTTCTGGGCTGGTGCTCATGTTGGTAACGGGCTGTGCCACGATCAAAGAGTCGCGGATCAACCCCCTGAATTGGTTTGGAAAGTCCGAACCTGTCACGGCACTGAATGATGGCACCGCAGTCACCGTCCTGCCGTCTCTCGCACCGCGCAAAGGGTATCCGAATTTCGTCGACACCCGGCCCTTGGCCCCCGTCATTTCGGATGTCACAGTGGTCAGATCGGCCTCCGGCGCAATCATCACCGCCACCGCAACCCTGCCCACGCTTGGCTATTTCGATGCCGAACTGGTCCGCGTTGCCTCCGATCGGGCCGATGTCGCCGCCTATGAGTTCCGCCTGCGCCCGCCAACATCAAACGCGCCCACCGGCACCGCCGCACAACGTCAGATCACCGCGGCCAAATCGCTGTCGAACGAAGAGATTGCGGGCATTCGCACCATCGTGGTCAAAGGGGCCGCAGGCGCGCGTCAAATTCGTCGCTAAAACGGCGCTAAACCGGCGGGGACCAGCCTCTGGCCCGCCTTTACATCCCGGCTCTGCCAAGACATCCTGCGCCTCGACGAAATACCAAAGAGGCGCGCGATGTCCCCCAACTCCCCCCGCAATATCATCATCGACACCGATCCGGGCCAAGACGACGCCATGGCGATCCTGTTGGCGCTTGGTTCGCCCGAAGAGGTGAACGTCCTCGGCATCACCGTGGTTGCCGGAAACGTGCCTTTGGCGTTGACCGCGAAGAACGCGCGCAAGGTCTGCGAAGTGGCTGGGCGGCCCGATGTCAAAGTGTTCGAAGGCTGCGACCGCCCGCTGGCGCATACGTTGGTGACGGCAGAGCATGTGCATGGCAAAACCGGGTTGGACGGCATTGAATTGCCCGAGCCAAAGATGCCGATCCAGGATCAACACGGCGTTGATTTCATCATCGACACAGTGCGGGCGCACCCTGCTGGCACAGTGACGCTCTGTCCTTTGGGGCCTTTGACCAATATTGCGACGGCCTTCAACAAAGCGCCGGATATTGTTGAAAAGGTTCAGGAAATCGTCTTGATGGGGGGTGCATATTTTGAGGTCGGCAATGTCACTCCCGCCGCCGAATTCAACATTTACGTTGACCCAGAAGCCGCTGATATTGTGTTTAAATCTGGCGTCAAACTGACCGTTATGCCGCTCGATTGCACCCATAAGGTGCTGGTGACCGCACCGAGGCTTCAGGCCTTTCGCGATTTCGGCACCCATCTGGGCGATGTTGTGGCCGGGTGGCTGGACTTTTTTGAGCGCTTCGATGTGGAAAAATATGGCTCTCTGGGCGGGCCGCTGCATGATCCGACCGTGATCGCCTATCTGATCAAACCGGACTTGTTTTCGGGGCGGTTTATCAATGTCGAGATCGAGACCCACTCCGATCTGACCCGCGGCATGACCGTTGCCGATTGGTGGGGGGTCACAGATCGCGCGCCAAATGCGATGTTTATGGGCGAGGCGGATGCGGACGGATTTTTCACGCTTTTGACCGAACGGGTGGCGCGGCTGAACGGATGCGCTAAGTAAACTTGTGACACGAAACGGAGGGCGCACCATGGTCCAATCTGAGGTCCAATTCGACAACAGCTACGCCCGCCTGCCAGAGCGGTTTTTCACTAAAATCGCCCCCGAAGAGGTGCCCGCCCCCGAGATGGTGTTGTTCAACACAGAACTGGCGGCGCAGTTGGGTGCCTCTGATTGGGACCCGGCTGTGTTTGCCGGAAATGTGATCCCGGACGGGGCCGATCCTTTGGCGCAGGTCTATGCCGGGCACCAATTCGGTGGCTGGTCGCCACGTTTGGGCGACGGGCGTGCGGTGTTGTTGGGCGAGGCGATCACAGAGCAAGGCCGGTTTGACATCCAGCTCAAAGGCGCGGGCCGCACCCCCTATTCGCGCAATGGCGACGGGCGGGCGTGGATCGGTCCGGTGTTGCGCGAATTTATCGTCAGCGAATTTATGCAGGCCGCCGGAGTGCCGACCACGCGGGCCTTGGCCGCCGTGCGCACCGGCGCGCGGGTGCAACGCGAACGCGCCTTTCCCGGCGCGATCCTGACGCGGGTGGCCGCCAGCCATATTCGCGTCGGCACGTTTCAATATTTCACCGCGCAAGAGGATTTAGAGGCGGTGAAACGTCTCGCCGATCACGTCCGCGCCCGACATTTCCCCGAAGCTGACGGCACGCTGGGTCTTTATGAGGCGATCCTTGCGGCTCAGGCACGCCTGATCGCCAAATGGATGGGACTGGGCTTTGTCCATGGGGTGATGAACACTGACAATATGGCCATCTCCGGCGAGACCATCGACTATGGGCCCTGCGCCTTTATCGACGGCTATTCGCCCAAGGCGGTGTATTCCTCAATCGACCGACAGGGCCGCTATGCCTATGAGCAACAGCCCTCGATCGCGCATTGGAACCTGGCGCAGCTTGGGTCGTGCTTTGTGCCGTTGATGGAGGCCGAACTTGGGTCGCAAGCGCAGGCGATTGACGCACTCTCCGAGGCATTGAACCGTTTCCCCGCGCTTTACCAAGCCGAATGGCGGCAGGTGTTTGGGGCCAAAATCGGCCTTGCGGATGCGGGTGAGGATGATGTGGCCTTGGTGCAAGATCTGTTGGCTTTGATGGCCAAGAACGGGGCCGATTTCACCAATGTGTTCCGTGGCTTGTCGGACGGCACTGCACGGGATTGGATGTTGGATCGCGAGGCATTTGATCGCTGGTCTGAGCGTTGGCAGGCGCGGCGGCCGTCGGATTATGCCGCCCTGATGGCGCGCGCCAACCCGGCCGTGATCCCGCGCACGCATCGGATTGAGCAGGCGATTGAGGCCTCTTTGGCGGGCGATGACAGTTTGGCAAAGCGTCTTGTGCGGGTGTTGTCCACACCATTTGATTTGGCGGAGGCGGACCGTGATTTGATCCAACCGCCCGCCGAGGATGAGGTGGTGACGCAGACGTTTTGCGGCACTTAGGGGGCTAGGAGAGGCCGGGGGAGAGAGCGGGTTATTTGGAGCGGTATTTGCCAAACAAACGGGCATTGCGGGTGATGAAATCACGAAACAATCCGGCAAACGGCCCCGCAAACAGCGAACCTTGGTCACGCGCCACATAGAGCGCGCCTGAGATCGCTCCGATCAAGCCGCCCCCCGCATCGACGATCAAATCCCACATCGTGTCTTGCAAGCCGGATTTTTGCATATTGGTGCCAAAGGCTTGGTCCATCGCATATTCAAAAATCTCCCAGAGCGCGCCGATGGACATGGCAAAGCAAAAGGCAAACATGCCGATGGCCCAAGGCGGTGCGGCGTAGCGATCGCCTTGGAACAGCATGAAAATCGCGACAAACCCGATCAAACCAAAGCCAAGCGCGGAGCCTGCGTGCAGCACCACATCCCACCACCAATAGCGATTGTAGAAATCGCCCACCTCGCCCAAAAACAACGTCGCAAACAGGAACAGCACGATCCCGGCCATGAATGAGCGCGGGATGTAGATGTGATAGCGCTTTGCAAACAGCATCGGCAAAAGCGTCAGCCCAAAAGTACCGAGCGCCACGAAGGACGAGGTGTAGCGCGCCGTGATCAGCCCGGCACAACATTCAAAAATCAGCGCCAGCCACACCAGCCGCATCACCAATGGCTGAGATCGGGCGTTTTTGAGCAAGCGTTTCATAGCGGTCCTTCATCGTAGCGCCGCACGAAAAGGGCGGCCAAAACAAGACCCGGTCGACGGGGTGCAATCCGGGGTCTGCGATCTTATGTTATTCTTATGATGCCAGCAAAGGAAATGGGCGCACTGCGCCTCGCCTCGTATAACCTGCGCAAATGCCGTGGGACAGACGGGCTGCGCGCGCCGGGGCGTATCTTGGATGTGATCAACACGATGGATGCCGATGTGGTGGCGCTACAAGAGGCCGACATGCGATTGGGGGCACGCCCGGCCGCCCTGCCCGCCCGGATGATCGACACCCATACGGATTTTGTCGCACTCCCGCTCAACACCTCCCCGGTGTCTTTGGGATGGCATGGCAACGCGATTTTGCTGCGCAAAGGGACGGTGGCGGAGGCCACGCATCGGCTCACCCTGCCAGGGCTGGAGCCGCGCGGCGCGGTGGCGGTTGACCTGCCGGGGCTGCGGATTGTGGGGGTTCATCTTGGGCTGTTGCGCGCATCGCGGCAAAAGCAACTCCATGCCATTCTTGATCAATTGCGCGCGTTTGACACCCGCCCCACGGTGATCTTGGGCGATTTCAACGAATGGTCCGCGCACAGAGGCCTCGATCCGCTGCGCGCCGCCTTTGACATTCTTGCCCCCGGTCGCAGCTTTCACGCCGCGCGCCCGATGGCCGCGCTGGACCGGATCGCTCTCACCGGGGAGCTTGACATGCGCGACGCCGGGGTGATGGAAACGCTCCTGTCGCGTCGGGCCTCCGATCATTTGCCGATCTGGGCCGATGTGGCACAGCGGGGTGCGCAAACTTTCCCCTAGGCGCGCGCGCCTCGCCTGATAAACAGACGGGATTGACTGACAAAGGCTCTCCCTGATGACACTTCTGCAAATCGCCTCGCTTTTGATCGTTCTCGCCGGCGCGTTTGGCGCGATCAATTACCTGTTTCTCAAACTCCCCTCCTCCATCGGCATCCTCGTCGTCGCCCTGATCGCCTCGCTGGTGGTCATCGGGTTGGACGCGATTTTCCCCGCCTCTCTGGTCGAAGAAACCATCCGCTCCGAGGTCATGGCCTTTGATTTCTCAGACACATTGCTGGAGGGCATGTTGGGCCTGTTGCTGTTTGCAGGGGCATTGCATGTCAAAACCTCGGATTTGCGCGCACAATGGGTGCCGGTGTTTTTGATGGCCACCTTGGGCGTGGGCCTCTCAACCGTGGTGGTTGGCGTGGGCTTTAGCTGGATGACCGGGATGCCGTTGTTGATCGCGCTCACGTTTGGGGCGCTGATTTCGCCGACCGATCCGGTGGCCGTGTTGGGCGTGTTGCGTCAGGCGTCTTTGCCGAAAAGTCTTGAGACCAAAATCGCCGGAGAAAGCCTGTTCAATGATGGGGTTGGCTATGTGGTTTACCTTGTTTTGGTTGGATTGGCCTTTGGGGTGACGGGGGGACATGGCGATGCGCATGGTTCGGACAATGCGGTGCAAGGCGCGGCGAAACTCTTTGCTCAAGAGGCCATTGGCGGCGCGCTTTTGGGGCTGATTTTGGGCTGGCTGACCTTCCGCGTCATGCGGTTGATTGATGATTACGCGCTGGAGGTGTTGATCACCCTCGGGTTGGCGTTTGGCGGCTACGAGCTTGCCGTGGCGCTGGAAGTCTCCGCGCCGATCATGGCGGTCTGTGCCGGGCTGTTGATCGGTGATGTCGGCGCAAAATACGGCATGTCGGAGGAAACCCGGCGCTATGTCGATGCATTTTGGAAGATGATTGACGAGATCCTCAACGCCATCCTGTTCTTGATGATCGGCTTTGAAGTCTTTGCCGTGGCCTTTGACATGTCGTCGGTTTTGGGCGGCGCAATGGCGATCCTTCTGGCGCTTTTGGCCCGCCTCACCTCCGTGGCCGTGCCTGTGCTGTTGCTCAAACCGTTTCGGTCCTTTTCCAAAGGCACCATCCCGATCATGACATGGGGCGGGCTGAAGGGCGGCATCTCGGTGGCGCTCGCCCTCTCACTGCCGGACAGTGAATGGAAACCGGTGATCCTGACCGCGACCTATATCGTCGTGGTGTTTTCGATCATCGTACAGGGCCTGACAGTGGCCAAATTGGCCAAACGTGTGGGCCGCGAACCGGGGTTGAACGTATGACGACCTATCTGACCTATGATGTCTTCACCGATCGTCCTTTTGGCGGCAATCCTTTGGCGGTGATCCCCGATGCGGCACATCTGCCCGAGGATCAGTTGCAAAAGATTGCGCGGGAATTCAACTATTCCGAAACGGTGTTTCTTTTACCGCCACAAGACCCGGCCAACACCGCTCGCCTGCGGATCTTTACACCAACGATGGAGGTGCCCTTTGCCGGACATCCAACCATCGGTGCGGCTGTGGCGCTCTCCGAGTTGGGGCACGGGCCGCAAATGCGGTTGGAATTGCCCGTTGGGGTGATCGCAGCGGAGGCCAAGGATGGCACCGCCGCGTTTACCGCGTCGCAGCCGCTGGACATCCTCGCGGAGCCCGCCCCCGACTTGGTGGCGCGCGCCTTGGACCTTATGGTGTCCGATCTCGCCACCGCCCCGGTGATGGCCAGCATGGGTTTGCCCTTTACCTTTGTCGAATTGACTTCGCGGGCGGCTCTGTCGCGCATCACCCTCGACATTGCGGCCCTGCGCGACGGCCACGCCCGCCACCCCGAGGGCCTGGATTTTGCTCTGGCACCCTATGTGCGCGATGGCGAGACGATCCACATGCGGATGTTTGCGCCGTTGGACAATATTCCCGAAGACCCCGCGACCGGATCTGCGGCGGCGGCGTTAGGGCGTTTGCTCTGTGAGGACCTGGGGCGCGATCTGTCTTTGGTGATCCACCAAGGCGAAGACATGGGGCGCGCCTCCCGCATCTTCGTGACCGCCACGCCAAAGGCCGTGACCATCCAAGGTCACGCGGTCCGAATGATGCAAGGACAGCTCTGCTTTTAGCCACCCAGATAGGCCCTGCGCCGCAAACCGCCTTTTCATCCGAGCGAGCAAAAAGCGGGCTGGACCATTCCGGCCCGTTTTTCTACCCTAGACCCACATTCACCCGGAGGCCCGATGTCCACCACGATCCTATCTCGTTGCGAGGCCAAGGGGCTGCGCCTGACCGAACAGCGTCGCGTGATTGTCTCTGTGCTCGAAGAAGCGCAGGATCATCCCGATGTCGAAGAATTGCATCGGCGCGCCGCCGCCAAGGATCAGGGCATTTCGCTGGCCACGGTATACCGCACGGTGAAATTGTTTGAAGAGCGCGGAATTTTGGAAAAGCTGGCCTTTGGTGATGGTCGTGCCCGTTATGAGGCCGCAGATCGCGCCCATCACGATCACCTGATCGACATCGAAACCGGCCAAGTGATCGAATTTGTCGACCCAGAAATCGAGGCCCTTCAAAAACAGATCGCAGATCGGCTGGGCTATGATCTTAAGGGCCATCGCTTTGAACTTTATGGTGTGCGCAAAAAGCCCTGACCCCTTTTTTTGCATCCCCCATCTGCGGCTTTGATCCGGGGTGAGGGCTTGCGAGAGGCGCCAGAACACGGCAAGCGGGAAAGCAACACAAAGGTCCGCCCCGATGAACAATCTCAATGCCATCCTCCTCGTCGTCGCCGCTATGGCCAGTTTCACGGTCGAGGATATGTTTATCAAACGTCTCTCGGAGACCCTACCCGTGGGCGAGATTTTGGCGTTGATCGCGATTGGGAGCTGTCTGGCTTTTGGCCTCATTGCGCGGATCAAGGGCAATGTGATTTTTGCCCGACGCAATTGGCGGCCTATGGTTTTGGCCCGCGCCGGAACCGAAGCCTTTGCCGCGTTGTCCTTTGCCACAGCGTTGTCTTTGGTCGATATTTCCACCGTCGGTGCCGTGTTTCAATCCATGCCTTTGGTCGTGACCATGGGAGCGGCTTTGTTTTTGAATGAATCCGTCGGCTGGCGGCGCTGGATGGCGATTGTCATCGGCTTCATCGGAGTTTTGATGATCATCCGCCCCGGACTTTCCGGCTTTGAACCTGAGGCCTTGTGGGTGCTCGTGGCCGTCCTTTCCGTGGCGATCCGCGACCTGATGACCCGCGTTATGGACGCTGCGGTGCCCTCCAATGTGGTGTCGTTTCAGGCCTATCTGACGGTCGCCGTTGCATCCATCGCAATGCTTGCGCTCACCCCCGGCACGCCGCCGGCAAGGCCCGATGCCCCTGAGGCGCTGATGGTCCTCGCCGGGATCGTGTTTGGCACCATTGGCTATGCCTGTATCGTGGCCGGGATGCGATTGGGCGATGCCTCCGCTGTCACCCCGTTTCGCTACACCCGTCTGGTGTTCACCATGTTGGTGGGGATCGTGGTGTTTGGAGAACGACCCGACCTGATGACCTACCTCGGCTCCACGCTGATCATCGCCTCCGGCCTCTACGCCTACCTGCGCGAACGCAAACTGGCGCGGCTGTCGGTGGCGACGCTGGCCGATGAGGTGCAAACGCACGGGTTTTGAGGGGGGACCTGATGAAGTGAAAACATGGATAAAAGGCGTGATCTGCGACGGAAATATGCGGAATTGATTGCGACTATAGACAACGACTTCGTCTATGAAATTTGCGTTAAATACCCTGAGTATGCACAGGATAAGCCAAAGTGAGGTCCGTCTGCGTAGGGTTCAAATGCACCATTTGCCCAAACCATGACGAACCACTTACGCCAATCTCCCCACTTTGACCCAAATCAGTTACCGCTAACGCCACTTCTGTCATACAACCCCCAAAGAAGCGCGCGATGTTAGCGCTCAATTGTTGACGCGCGCGTCTTGACTGGTATCAAAGCACCAACGTGACGCGCGAGACTTGCGCCGAACACCCATGCTACCCAATCTCACAAAGGGACCTCCGCCATGAGCACCATCATCGACATCATCGGCCGCGAAATTCTTGACAGCCGGGGCAACCCCACCGTCGAAGTCGACGTCATTCTGGAAGACGGCACCATGGGCCGCGCCGCTGTCCCGTCAGGGGCCTCGACCGGCGCGCATGAAGCCAATGAAAAACGCGACGGCGATAAATCCCGTTACATGGGCAAAGGCGTTTTGGAAGCTGTGGCTGCGGTCAATGGCGAGATTTTGGAAGCGCTCGTCGGTATGGACGCCACCGAGCAAGAAGCCATCGACGCTGTGATGATGGAACTCGACGGCACGCCGAACAAATCCCGCCTTGGTGCCAACGCCATTTTGGGCGTCTCTTTGGCCTGTGCCAAAGCTGCCGCCGATTACTCCGCCCTGCCGCTCTACCGTTACATCGGTGGGTCGTCCGCGCGCATCCTGCCGGTGCCGATGATGAACATCATCAACGGCGGCGAACATGCCGACAACCCGATCGACATTCAGGAATTCATGATCATGCCGGTCTCTGCCGCGACCATCAAAGAGGCCATCCGCATGGGCTCCGAAGTGTTCCACACGCTGAAAAAAGAGCTTTCCGCGGCGGGTTACAACACCGGGATCGGTGACGAGGGCGGCTTTGCGCCCGCCATCAATTCCGCCCGCGAAGCGCTTGATTTTATCATGAAATCCATTGAGAAAGCCGGTTACAAACCGGGCGAGGACATCTACCTCGCCTTGGACGCCGCCTCGACCGAATATTACGTCGATGGCAAATACGAAATGAAGGGCGAAGGCAAATCTTTGACCTCCGCCGAGAACGCCGATTACCTCGCAGCGCTTTGTGCCGACTACCCGATCATCTCGATCGAAGACGGCATGGCCGAGGACGATTGGGCCGGTTGGAAACTGTTGACCGAGAAACTGGGCGACAGCGTGCAACTCGTCGGTGACGATCTGTTCGTGACCAACCCTGTGCGCTTGGCCGATGGGATTGCTCAGGGCGTGGCCAACTCGATGCTGGTCAAAGTCAACCAGATTGGCACCCTGTCTGAAACCCTCAAAGCCGTCGATATGGCCCACCGCGCCCGCTACACCAACGTGATGTCGCACCGCTCTGGCGAAACCGAAGACGCCACCATCGCCGATCTGGCTGTGGCGACCAACTGTGGCCAAATCAAAACCGGCTCGCTGTCGCGGTCGGACCGGATGGCGAAATACAACCAGTTGATCCGCATCGAGGAACAATTGGGCGCAACGGCGGAATATGCCGGGACGTCTATTTTGAAGAAGTAAGGCCGTGAGCCACGGCAAGCATGTGCTTGCTGCGCTTGACGAAACAACGAAAGCCCCGCCAAATGGTGGGGCTTTTTGTTTGAGTACTGTATCGTAGCTTACGCCCAGCCAAAATGCCTACGCACAGCAGCAATACTCCCTAATATTGAACGCTGGCAGTCCTGCCAGTTCGCGAGAGCAAGAGTCGGAATTCCATATTCCAAAGCCTTGTCGACGTCGCAATCCTTTGCTCCCAAGGTCACAATAGACATCACCTCCACATCGCCTTGCCCAATAAAGTAATCTAGATACTCAAATCCAGAACCCTGCCCCGCACCATCATTAAGACGCAAAGCAAGTAAGCAATTTGAATGCTGTACTAACCCTTTTTTTCTAAATTTCTTCCTGATGTATGTCAGAGCCCCTACGGGACGCTCTTTTCCTCTTGAGTTCTCTTGCAAAGCACAACGCATTGAAAATAGCTTCAAAAGCCCACCACCTGACAGAGGTACATTACTAAAATCTGTGCCATTATGCTTTAAACCATTGTCCGACTTCCCAAACTGCCCCGTTAAATGGCCAATAAGCGTAGATTTTCCAGCTTCGCTTTCCCCCATTATAACCCAAATTCTCAAAGACATATTTTCCCTCCCAAAACACATTTCCCAATTTGGGACCCACGCATTTGATTGCACCTTTAAGCAAATTATACCACTTTCCCTCCATGACCCACACATCCCCCCTCCCCGCCTCGCCTCTTCCTGACGGTATCCACCCCCTCCCCTCCGGCAAGCTGGCGGCGGTGGTGACGTATCTTGAGATGACCAAGCGCCCCGCGCCACGCGATGTGGCGGTGCCTGAGGGCGTGACCTTGGTGGCCTATGAGGCGGCGGATTTGGCGTGGTATCGCGGGCTGTATCGCGCGGTTGGCGAGGATTGGTTGTGGTTCTCGCGGCTGTATATGGAGGATGCGGCGCTGGCGGCGATCCTGCATCACAAGGATGTCGAGGTCTATGCGTTGCGCAAAGATGGGCGGGACTTGGGGCTGTTGGAATTGGACTTCCGCGACCCGGACAACACGGAGCTTGCGTTTTTTGGCCTCTCGAAAGAGCTGATCGGCACGGGTGCGGGACGGTGGATGATGGAGCGGGCCTTGGATTTGGCGTTCAAGCGCCCGATCAGGCGGCTGTTCGTACACACCTGTACGCTTGATAGCCCGCAGGCGGTGGGATTTTATATCCGCTCAGGCTTTGTTCCCTACGGCCGCGCTATCGAAGTGATGGACGACCCGCGCATGAATGGGCCGGTGCGGGGCGATGCAGCCGGACATATTCCCAAGATTTGAGAGAGATTTTCCATGAGCGCCCCCACCGCCGACGCACTGATCCAGCGCCTGAATTTACAGCCACACCCCGAAGGCGGATATTTTCGCCAGACATGGGTGGCAGAGGCCAAAGATGGCGCACGTCCGGCGGGAACCTGCATCTATTTCCTGCTGAAAGCGGGCGAAAACAGCCATTGGCACCGCGTTGATGCGGTCGAAATCTGGCACTACTACGCCGGGGCACCGCTGATCCTGTCACTGTCTGAAACAGACAGAGGCCCGGCACGGGATGTGATGTTAGGGCCTGATTTTACACAGGGCCAAGAGCCGCAACAGATTGTTCCAAAAGGGGTTTGGCAAGCCGCCCGCAGCACGGGCGACTATACGCTGGTGGGCTGTACGGTCTCGCCCGGTTTCCGGTTTGAGGGGTTTGAACTGGCCCCTCGCGGGTTTGACATCCCCCGCGCCTGAGCTTCGGCACGGGGGAGCCGTCAGGGAAAACGCCATAAAGCCGGAAGAAACGCCTGCGGGCCGAGAGGACGGGGAAAGTCGCGCCCTTTTTCCCCGCAACTTCTTTCCAAAGGTAAGGATTCCCGCACTAGCCCTAAACTGACGTTAGGTTAACTTAGTGTCAGTTAAAGAGTGCGGGAGCGTGTGGTGTGTTTGCCTGTCCCGATGGTTTGGTTGAGTAAGCGCTGGTCGGTCAGGACGGAATGGGGGGGGTCCCGCCGCTCTGCCTGTCCGCCAGCCACGTTCCAAGACGACATTCCCCAGCCCCACGCCAAAGATTGTGCTCAGACCTTCCGCAAAAACGTCATCTTTCCCAATAAATCCGCCCGCATATGCCGCAGCTGCATCCGCGCCTTTGGTCGGGTCGGTCGCAAGACCCGACCCACCATGGTCCCGATAGCCGCCCAAGGTTGCTGCCCTCTAGGTTCAAAGTAAGAGGCGCACTGTGAAAGACCTGAGGGACACCTAAGGGGGAGACAGGACAAAAGCGCCTCGAACCGACTGGGAGGAAAGTCACATGAATCTTATCAACGCTTTGGCGATTTCTATCGGCGTGCTGGCGTCTGTCGCCACATATCTCTGCCTTGGGACCGGATTGGGTCTACAAGTTTGGGCGCTCTTTATTGGCTGGGGCGCCTATTATCACACCGGGGGCACCGCCTCCTCCATCGGCAAATGTGCCATCAATCACGCTTGGGGCGCGGTTGTCGCAACGGCCGCCTTGTTTGTTGTGGCAACGGTTGGCGGGTCTGTCGCCGTGACCTCAATCATCGTCGGCCTGTCGGTTGTGGTGCTTGTGCTGGGCGCGCATCTTCCGGCCTTGGCGACCATCCCGGCGGCGGTTTATGGCTATGCGGCAACGGCGGGTTTTGCGCTTTTGTCCGGCGTGGCGATTGGCGATCTGGCCGCCTCCGCGCAGGCCACAGTGATGGTCCTGGTGTCGATGATCATCGGCACGTTGTTTGGCTTTGTCTCTGAAAAGGGTGCGGGCCTGTTGACCGCAAAATCTGGCGCGACCGAAGCCGCCTAAAGCGATCTGAAAGGTAAGACACCCCCGTCCGGCGTGGATCGGGGGTGTTTTCGTGGCAAGCCCAGAATTTATGGGCTGGGTTTATGGGCTGGGCTTCGACACCCGTCCGCCGCCGATCGCAGCGCGCGCCCCGGTGGTCGCGGGACATGAGGTCGGCAAACCGCGTTTGACGCGCATGGCGAGAAAGGCAAAGGCCTGAGCCTCCAACATATCCCCATCCAAACCGACCTCTTCGACCGGAAGCACCGGGCACTCAAGATCACCGGCAACCCCGGCGGCGAGCATGGTCATCAAAGTCGTGTTGTGCCGTCCTCCGCCGGTGACGTAAAGCGCGCTCGGCGGGGTTGGACAATGATCCATTGCCCGCGCAACACCGGCGGCGGCGAATGCGGTCAAAGTGGCGACAGCATCGGCGTCTGAGAGCGCCGAAACCGCATCAATGACGCCATGAAAATCATTCCGGTCCAGAGACTTGGGTGGCATTTTGTAGAAATACGGAAGCTCCAGCCCTGCCGTCACGATGGCCATATCAGGCGTGCCCAAGGCGGCCAAAGCGCCATTGGCATCATAGGCCATGCCGCGTCGTGCGCGCATCAGATCATTGACCGGGGCATTGGCCGGACCTGTATCAAAGGCCAGCAAAGCGCCGGGGCTTGCAGGATCGGCGATGCGCGGATCGACCCAAGTGAGATTGCCAACCCCACCCATATTGAGAAAAGCCACCGGGGATGTCGCGCCAATGTGGCGCGCTAAGGCATGATGGTAAAACGGCGCAAGCGGCGCGCCCTGCCCGCCCATGTCCACATCCGCACTGCGAAAATCCCAAACCACAGGCACGTCGAACAGCTCAGCCAAAACCGCGCCATCGCCTGCTTGATAGGTGCGGCCATGATCCGGGTCATGGGCCAGTGTTTGACCATGAAAGCCAATAAGATCAAACCCTTTGAGATTGGACAGGGCTTCAGCATGGGCGGTCTCTATCAACTCACACAGCTCCGTCGAGGCGACCCAAAGCCCCAACTCGGCACGAAACAACGCCTGTTCCGGCTCGCTATAGGGGCGAAAATAACTGTCGCCAAACGCGAAAATCTCCACCCCATCGGTCAGAACCATGGCCACATCGACCCCATCCAACGAGGTGCCGGACATACATCCGGCCACCCAGATTGGCTCTGCTTTACTGATACCGCGCATGACACTCTTTCCCTTTGGCCTTTGCCCGGATATATCAGGCCGCGCTGACCCTTTGAACGGAAATGTGACCGATGACCTACCATCCTAAATCAGACTTTCTGCGTATCATCATTGAACGCGGGTTCCTGGCCGACTGCACCAACCTGCAAGAGCTGGACGATTATCTGAACAAAGGGATGGTCACCGCCTATATCGGCTATGACGCCACGGCGTCCTCCTTGCATGTCGGGCACCTGCTCAACATCATGTTGCTGCGCTGGTTCCAAAAGACCGGCAACCAACCGATCACCCTGATGGGCGGCGGCACCACCAAAGTGGGCGATCCCTCGTTTCGCGCCGATGAGCGGCCTTTGCTGACCTCTGAACAGATCGACGCCAATATCGACGGGATGCAGCGGGTGTTTGCGCGCTACCTTGATTATAAGGACGAGGGGAAGGCCGCGCCCTCAAGTAGCGAAGCGGTAGGGCATAACAATGGCGCCTTGATGCGCAACAATGCCGAGTGGCTGGATCAGCTCAACTACCTTGAGTTCCTGCGCGACATCGGGCGGCATTTTTCGGTCAACCGGATGTTGTCGTTTGAGAGCGTGAAATCGCGTCTGGACCGGGAACAAAGCCTGTCTTTCCTCGAATTCAACTACATGATCCTTCAGGCCTATGATTTCCTGGAATTGAACCGCCGCTATGGCTGTTTGTTGCAGATGGGTGGATCGGATCAGTGGGGCAATATTGTCAACGGCATCGACCTGACCCGGCGCGTGCTGGACAATGAAATCTTTGGCCTGACCACACCGCTTTTGACCACGTCGGACGGTAAAAAGATGGGCAAATCCCAAGGCGGGGCGATTTGGTTGAACCCGGATATGTTGTCGCCCTATGAGTTCTGGCAATTCTGGCGCAACACCACCGATGCGGATACGGGACGGTTTTTGAAACTCTACACCGAATTGCCGGTGGAGGAATGTGATCGTCTTGGCGCATTGGAAGGCTCTGACATCAACGCGGCGAAAATCATTTTGGCCAATGAGGTCACCACGCTTTTGCACGGCGCTGAGGCCGCAGCGGCGGCCGAGGCCACGGCACGCGAAGTGTTTGAAAAGGGCGGAATGGGCGATGACCTTCCGACTTTGGAACTGAGTGCAGAAGAGATTGGCGACGGGATTTCCATCGTGCAATTGTTTGTGCGCTCGGGGCTTGTGGGCACAGGCAAAGAGGCCAAACGCCTGTTTGCCGACAACGGTGCCAAGGTGAACGATACCGATCACAAGGACGCAGGTCTGTTGATCACCGCCGCCGATCTTGGCACGCCGCTGAAACTCTCTGCTGGCAAGAAACGCCACGCTTTGGTGACGTTGAAAGCCTGAAACACCGGTCGGATTTGACCATAAAACGAACACTCTGCCGCGCCCTTTTCCAACTGGGCGCGGCATTTTTATGCTTCACTCGAATGTGCACACAGACCGCATCACTGAAACTTGAATGCGATGGCGGCACAGGACATATTGGGTCTATGACCTGTTGCAAATCCTCTCACCGCGCCCAGATTGCGCTCACCTCTCTTTGGTTCGGCCTGTGCCTTGGCGCATCACTGACCGGCACCGCACGTGCGGAGTCTTGGTTGCTTGGCGAGGGTTGGGTGATGTTGGGTGCCACGGATGGGCTTGATCACAGTTCAAAGGACGAGGGCCTGACCTTCGGCGGCAATGGCACTTGGTCGACGCCCGGGGATGGCCTAGGCCTGAGCTTTGGTGCGTTTGGCAGTCTTGGACGCCTGCACGAGACCTACGCCGCTGTCACCTGGACAACCGCACAAGGGGAACGGTTTTCAGTTGGCAATCCGCGTCCGGCCTATGATCTCTTTGCCCGCCCCGCCCTCACCGATGTGTTTCTGTCGGCGGCCCTTGAACGCAGTGATATGGGCCTCAGCCGCGCCACGGATGGCACGATCACCGAGCAGAAATACCTGCCGCTTGGGGCCTCTTACACCCGCGACGGCGCGGCGATGTCGCTGCATTACATTGATGACTATGACGTCTATATCTTAGGTGTCGCCGGGCGTATGGATCTCTCCGATATGAGCGTCGAGGCCGCCCTTGAACTGGTCGATGGCGACAGGACCAAGGCCAATGCGAAACTGCAACTGAACCGCGGCATTGGGCAAGGCGCGGCCTCAGCAGGCCTGTTTTATAGCGGGGCCAATGCGGCGGGCACAGAATTTGAGCTGGCCTATCGCCATCCGGTTGGGGCGCGTGTGACCCTGAGCGAGATCCTCTCTGTGCCGCTCTCGGACCCGGATCAAGCGCTTGTGGCGCTGGGGGCGCAGGTCGGGCTTGGCGAGGCATGGTCTTTGAATGCGGCGGCGTCCTATACGGACACGCAAAGCGCGTTTATGGCGGGATTGCGGTTCGAGTTTTAAGCGGCTGCGCATATCAAAGGGCGCCCGAAAGCGCCCTTTGATCGTTTCAATTTTGTCTTGGCTCAATCGGTGACTTTGACCGATTTCATCACATCCGGTGCGCCGATCACGGCCCCGTTTGGACCTGTGCCGCGCTTGATCGCGTTGACCACATCCATGCCCTGCGTCACCTTGCCGACCACCGTGTATTGTCCGTCAAGATGCGGCGCGGGAGCGAACATGATGAAGAACTGGGCATTGGCGCTGTTCGGGTTTTGCGACCGCGCCATGCCGACGACGCCGGTGTCAAAGCTTTTGTCGGAAAACTCGGCTTTCAAATCATCGAAATGCGAGCCACCACGTCCGGCCATCTGCATAGAAAAGCCGTCTTTGTCCATTTTGCCAAATTCGACATCTCCGGTCTGAGCCATGAAACCGTCGATCACGCGGTGAAACACCACATTGTCATAGGCACCTTCATTGGCCAGAGCGGTGATTTGGGCGACATGACCGGGGGCCACATCGTCGAACAGGTCGATATGAACCACGCCATTGGCCTCGCCTTCAACCGTGATGTCGAGACCCGTCGCAAAGCTCGGCGCGGCCAGGCAAATGGCCAGAGCTGTCAGAGCGGATTTAAACATCGGCGGCCACCTTCATGGAGACCATGACATCGGGGTCGCGCGGCGGCTCGCCACGGGTGATTTTATCCACGGCGTCCATACCCGAAATCACCCGGCCATAGACCGTGTATTGGCGATTGAGGAAATGGTTGTCGGAAAAGTTGATGAAAAACTGCGAGTTGGCAGAGTTCGGGTTTTGGGCGCGGGCTGCACCGATGGTGCCGCGATCATGCGGAATACCGGAGAATTCGGCCTCAACATTAGGCAGATCGGACGCACCCGTGCCCGCGCGACGCGGCTCGTAGTCTTTGGTTTTGTTGCCAAATTGCACATCGCCGGTTTGGGCCATGAACCCGTCAATCACGCGGTGGAACACAACGCCATCATAGGCACCGGAACGGGCCAGTTCTTTCATCCGGTCGCAATGTTTCGGCGCGATTTCAGGCATCAGCTCGATGACCACTTCGCCATTTTCAAGCGTCAGGATAATCGTGTTTTCGGGATCTTTAATTTCGGCCATGGAAGCCTCCTCACCATCATAAATTCAGCGCACTCTAAAGCGGCACGCGCGCGAGGGAAAGAGGCAAGCGTGCGCAGAGGGGTAACCCAGAGTTGACGAAAGCGTGTCTAAAGCGCAAACAAGGGCCAAAGATGCTGCAACCTCCCCGAAAGGACGCAAACATGGCATGGAAAACCCTCGACGACATGGATTTGGACGGCAAAGTGGTGCTCACACGGGTGGACATCAACGTCCCCTTTGAGGCGGGCCATGTCACCGACGCCACCCGGATCGAACGGATCAAACCGACGATCGACGATATTTTGGCCAAAGGTGGCAAACCCGTGTTGATGGCGCATTTTGGTCGCCCCAAAGGTCAGGTTGTCCCCGAGATGAGCCTTGGGTTGATCACGGACGCCGTGGCGAAAGTCTTGGGTGTGCCGGTGAAATTTTCCAGCGACTGCATTGGCGCCCCGGCGAAAACGGCGGTGGCCGAACTTGGTGTGGGTGAGGTGCTTTTGCTGGAAAACACCCGATTCCATGAGGGTGAGACCAAGAATGATCCGCAATTCGCCGCCTCCCTGGCCGCTTTGGGCGATGTCTATGTCAATGACGCCTTCTCGGCCGCACACCGCGCTCATGCCTCGACCGAAGCCTTGGCAAAACTTCTACCCTGCTGCGCTGGTCGGTTGATGCAGGCGGAACTTTCCGCGCTTGAGGCCGCTTTGGCCACGCCGGAGCGTCCGGTGGTGGCTGTCGTCGGTGGGGCGAAAGTGTCCACCAAACTGGATTTGTTGGGAAATCTCGTGCGCAAGGTCGATTATCTCATCATCGGCGGCGGCATGGCCAACACATTTCTGGCCGCAGAGGGCGTCGATGTTGGCAAATCCTTGTGCGAACATGATCTGGCGGAAACAGCGCTTGAGATCGTGAAAAAGGCCGATGAGGCGGGGTGTGAGATTGTGTTGCCCATCGACGTGGTTGTGGCGCGCGAATTCAAAGCGAATGCGGCCAACGAGGTCGTTCCGGTGACAGAATGTCCGAGCGATGCAATGATTTTTGATGCGGGGCCATCGTCGGTCAAACGCATCAACGAGATCATTGACGAGGCAAAAACATTGATCATGAATGGCCCGCTGGGCGTGTTTGAATTGACCCCATTCCACACCGGCACCTTCGCGATGTTGGCGGAAATCGAGGCGCAGACCAAAGCCGGTAAGCTGATTTCGGTGGCCGGTGGCGGCGACACGGTGTCGGCGATCAACATGTCGGGTTCTGCCGATGGGTTCACCTATATTTCGACCGCAGGCGGCGCGTTCCTTGAGTGGATGGAAGGCAAAGCGCTTCCGGGGGTTGTGGCACTCGGTTAAACGTCCTGCATTCAACACATGACAAGGCCCGCTCGGATGATCCGGGTGGGCCTTTTTTCGTTTGGGGGCTGTTGTGAGATCGCATGGCGACGATGTGGCCCTCTGTTGCTCCAAATCAAATCCTTTGCCTGCAAAAACGCCTAGGGTGTGACGCGATGGGGCCGTGAGCGCAATCATCCAAAATGTTAGCGCCACCACGATTGCGACAAACCGCAGGGCACGGTAACCCGGAGCAAGACCCGCAGCCTCCCCTTTGATGAGGGGCCAAGTGAGCAACGAGTGAGCCAAAAGAGGATACAGATGTCTATTGAACAAATGACCGCCAAGATGAGCGAAGGCCAAGGCTTTATTGCAGCACTGGACCAATCGGGTGGCTCGACACCCAAGGCGCTGAAACTCTATGGCGTTGAGGAAAGCGATTATAACGGCGAAGCGGAAATGTTTGACGCGGTGCATGCGATGCGGTCGCGGATCATGCAATCTCCGGCGTTTACCGGCGAAAAAGTGATCGGTGCGATTCTGTTTGAAATGACGATGGACCGCGATGTAGCGGGCAAACCGACCTCGCATTACCTTTGGGAAGAAAAGGGCGTTGTGCCGTTTTTGAAAATCGACAAAGGGCTTGAGGCCGAGGAAAATGGCGTACAATTGATGAAGCCGATGCCGGGTCTGGACGACCTTTTGGCGCGCGCATTCAAATTGGGCGTGTTTGGCACCAAAGAGCGCTCCGTGATCAATGCCGCCAACCCGGCTGGGATCAAAGCGGTTGTGGCGCAGCAATTTGAGATCGGCGAGCAAGTGATTGCCGCGGGTCTGATGCCGATCCTTGAGCCAGAAGTGACCATCACCATTGCGGATAAGGCCGAGGCCGAAGCAATCCTGCGTGACGAAATTCTGGCCCATCTCGACGCTTTGGATGAGAGCAAAAAGGTGATGTTAAAGCTGTCGCTGCCCACCGTGGCGAATTTCTACAAACCGCTGGTCGATCACCCGCGTGTTTTGAAGGTTGTGGCCCTCTCAGGCGGCTATTCCCGCGATGACGCCAACGCCATCCTGAGCCAAAACACCGGCATGATCGCGTCCTTCTCGCGCGCTCTGTCCGAAGGCTTGAATGCCAAACAAAGCGACGCGGAGTTTGACGCCATGCTGCAGGCAGCCGTGGACAGCATCCACGCCGCCTCCATCGCCGGCTGAGCCCGCCTCTATAACAAGACAGCAAAGCGCTCCATTCTGGGGCGCTTTGTTTTTGAGAGCTTTTTTCCGCCGATGATTCGTTTTTGGGATTCACACAGCGAATCACTTGTGTCATAAGAGAGTTACGGAGCGACCCAACCAATGAGGTGGCCCGTTTTGAGGCAGTACCGGTGCCAAAAGCACCTATCATACAAAGGCAAGAAGCCTATCATGGCTCATCCGCGCAAACGTCCGTCGCTGGCCGTACTTTTGTACACTGGCGTGATTGTCACCTTGGGTGGCTATTTCACTTTTGCCTCCGTGCAGGGTGAATACGGGCTCTTTCGCCGTCTGCAAATCGAGGCTGAATTGTCGGATTTGCAGACGGTGAGCGGCCAACTTGACGCAGAGCTGGCGGTGATGCGCAATAAAACGATGCGCCTGTCAGACAGCTATCTTGATCTTGACCTTCTGGACGAACAGGCCCGCGATATTTTGGGCTATCTGCGTTCGGATGAGATCGTCATTCGCTAAGCCAATGCCGGACCCAAAAGCGGATCACCAAGGACACACGAGCAAAACGAGTCCCGACATGAAAACCACGTTTCCGACCCGACTGACGCGCCGCTCCAAATTGGGATTTGCGGCCCTTTTGCTTGGCGCACTCATGGCGTGCAGCAGCGGAGGCACTCCACCACGCGACCCCGAAAATGCCTGTTCGATTTTCAAAGAACGGCCGCATTATCGGCAGGCACTCAAAGCGTCAGAACGCAAATGGGGCGTCGCAATTCCGGTGCAAATGGCGTTGATTTATCAAGAATCCACCTTTCGCGCGACGGCCCGCCCGCCCAAGCGCTATGCCCTTGGTATCATCCCCAAAGGCCGCGCCAGCTCGGCACGCGGCTATGCGCAGGCGCTCGACGGAACATGGGACGAGTATCGCGATGGACCGGGGCGCGCGGGCGCAAGCCGGAGCAACATCCGAGACGCCGCCGATTTCATCGGTTGGTATGTCAGCGGCAACAACTCCGCCCTTGGTATTTCAAACAGCGACGCCCGCAACAGCTATCTGGCCTATCACGAAGGCCGAACGGGCTACCGTCGCGGCACTCACCTGAGCAAATCCTGGCTTTTGAGTACTGCCGACGCGGTCGCTGTGCGCGCAGCGCGCTATGAGGCACAGCTTATAAGCTGTCGCTAAGGCCACCAGACATAGCCATCCCCCAGACAAAGCCATTCCTTAGGTGCATAGCTGCATCCCAAATTGCAACTCAAAAAACCCGTGCATTCGTGACGTTGCGTCTGTATCATATAGTTTAACACTAAACTATATGTCGGACTTTGGAGGAGGAGGCCATATGGCAACCCGGAAATCAGCATCCACACCGGCGAGCAAAGCGAACGTCTCAAAAGACGAATTGCTCGCCTATTACAAGGATATGCTTCTTATTCGCCGTTTTGAAGAAAAGGCCGGCCAATTGTATGGCATGGGCCTGATCGGCGGTTTTTGTCACCTCTACATCGGCCAAGAGGCAGTTGTGGTTGGGCTTGAGGCCGCAACCAAAGAGGGCGACAAACGCATCACCTCGTATCGTGACCACGGCCATATGTTGGCCTGCGGCATGGACCCGAAAGGGGTGATGGCCGAATTGACCGGGCGCGAAGGCGGTTATTCCAAAGGCAAAGGCGGCTCCATGCATATGTTCTCGAAGGAGAAGCATTTCTATGGCGGCCACGGCATTGTCGGCGCACAGGTGCCGCTGGGTGCGGGGCTGGCCTTTTCCGACAAATACAAAGGCAATGACAATGTGACCTTCGCCTATTTTGGCGATGGCGCGGCGAACCAAGGTCAGGTCGCTGAGACCTATAACATGGCCGAAATTTGGGATTTGCCGGTGATTTTCGTCATCGAAAACAACCAATACGCCATGGGCACCTCGACCCAACGCTCGACCAAATCGCCAAGCTATTGGGGTCGCGGCGCAGCCTACGGGATCGAAGGCGAAGAGGTCGACGGCATGGATGTTTTGGCGGTCAAAGACGCCTCAGAGCGCGCCGTGGCGCATTGCCGCGCAGGCAAAGGCCCCTACATTCTTGAAGTCAAAACCTATCGCTATCGTGGCCACTCGATGTCCGACCCGGCGAAATACCGGACCCGCGAAGAGGTCCAAAAGATGCGTGAAGAGCGCGATCCGATTGAGGCCGTGCGGTCCATTCTGTTGACCGGCAACCACGCCACGGAAGACGATCTCAAAGCCATCGACAAAGACATCAAAGCGGTGGTGAACGCCTCTGCTGAGTTCGCGAAAGAAAGCCCGGAACCGGCGCTGAGCGAACTTTGGACTGACATTTATGCGGATGAAATTCCGCAGCATGACGCCTGATTTGGGAGGATAGACGACAATGGCTACCGAACTGCTGATGCCCGCGCTGTCTCCGACCATGGAGGAAGGCACGCTTGCGAAATGGCTCGTCAAAGAGGGGGACACCGTGTCCTCCGGCGACATTATCGCGGAAATTGAAACCGACAAGGCAACGATGGAATTCGAAGCCGTGGACGAAGGGATCATGGGGAAAATCCTGATCGCGGAAGGCACGGAGGGTGTGAAAGTGAACACCCCGATCGCGATCCTCGTGGAAGAGGGCGAAGACGCCTCCAACCTGTCTGCCTCTGCCCCGTCTGAAGAGGCGGCACCGGTTGAGGCTGCGGCCCCTGCCCCGACCAAAGCGCCCGCCAAGGCCGCCGCACCGATTGTATCGAAAGCGGTTGAGCCGGATTACCCGGCTGGCACCGAGATGAAACAACAAACGGTGCGCGAAGCGTTGCGTGACGCGATGTCCGAAGAAATGCGTCGCGACGACAGCGTGTTTTTGATGGGCGAAGAGGTGGCCGAATACCAAGGCGCCTATAAGATCTCCCAAGGCATGTTGGACGAGTTTGGTTCGAAACGCATCATCGACACGCCAATCACCGAGCACGGCTTTGCCGGGATTGCGACCGGGGCGGCCTTTGGTGGTTTGCGTCCGATCGTTGAATTCATGACCTTTAACTTTGCAATGCAAGCGATTGATCACCTGATCAACTCTGCCGCCAAGACGCTATATATGTCTGGCGGTCAGATGGGCGCACCGATGGTGTTTCGGGGTCCGAACGGTGCAGCCGCCCGTGTGGGCGCACAGCACTCGCAATGTTATGCTGCATGGTATGCGCATATTCCGGGTTTGAAAGTGGTCATGCCTTACTCGGCAGCCGACTATAAAGGCCTGATGAAAACCGCGATCCGCGATCCGAACCCGGTGATCTTTCTTGAAAACGAAATCCTTTATGGGAAGTCGTTTGAAGTGCCGGTGATGGACGATTTCACCATCCCGTTCGGCAAGGCGCGGATTTGGCGCGAGGGCACGGATGTGACCATCGTCTCCTTTGGCATCGGCATGACCTATGCGTTGGAAGCCGCCGACAAACTGGCCGAAGAGGGCATCTCCGCCGAGGTCATCGACCTGCGCACCCTGCGCCCGATCGACTATGACACGGTGATTGCCTCGGTGATGAAGACCAACCGCTGCGTGACCGTCGAAGAAGGCTTCCCAGTGGGCTCCATCGGCAATCACATCTCGTCTGTGATCATGCAAAAGGCGTTTGATTATCTCGACGCGCCGGTGATCACCTGTGCGGGCAAAGATGTGCCAATGCCCTACGCCGCCAATTTGGAAAAACTCGCGCTTGTGACCACGGCTGACGTGATCCAGGCCGTCAAAGACGTCACCTACCGTTAAGGAGAAAAGACAATGGCAATTGAACTACTTATGCCCGCGCTCTCCCCGACGATGGAGGAAGGCACTTTGGCGAAATGGTTGGTCAAAGAGGGCGACACGGTCACCTCTGGCGATGTGATCGCAGAGATCGAAACCGACAAGGCGACGATGGAATTCGAGGCGGTGGACGAAGGTGTCATCGGCAAGATCCTTGTGTCAGAAGGTACTGAGGGCGTGAAGGTCAATGTGGCCATCGCGATCCTGTTGGAAGAGGGCGAAGACGCCTCTGCGATGGACAACATGGGGGCGGCTCCCGCCCCTGCCGCGGCGGCCGAAGCGACTCCGACTGAGGCTCCAAAGGCAGAGGCCAGCGCTGCGGCCCCTGCCCCGGCAGCCCCGGTTGCGGCCTCCGGAGAGCGCATCTTTGCCTCGCCTTTGGCACGTCGGATTGCGGCGCAAAAGGGCCTCGACCTGGCCACCATGAGCGGATCTGGCCCGAAAGGCCGGATCGTGAAAGCCGATGTTGAAAACGCCACGGCGGCACCGAAAGCGGAGGCTCCGAAAGCCACCGCAACCACCGAGGCCGCCCCTGCGAAAGCGGCTCCAACGGGTCCGACCGCCGATATGGTTGCGAAGATGTACGCGGATCGCGACTACGAGGAGATCAAACTCGACGGCATGCGCAAAACCATTGCCGCGCGTTTGACCGAAGCGAAACAGACCATCCCGCATTTCTACCTGCGCCGCGACATCAAACTCGACGCATTGCTGAAATTCCGCGCTGAGTTGAACCATCAGCTCACCGGCAAGGGTGTGAAACTTTCGGTCAATGATTTCATCATCAAAGCCGTCGCCAATGCGCTACAAGAGGTCCCCGAGGCCAACGCGGTGTGGGCTGGTGATCGTGTGTTGCAGATGAAGTCGTCAGATGTGGCTGTGGCTGTGGCAATTGAGGGCGGGCTGTTCACGCCGGTGCTCAGAGACTCCGACATGAAATCCCTTTCAGCGCTCTCGAAAGAGATGAAGGACCTCGCCCACCGAGCCCGCGACCGCAAGCTCGCGCCGCATGAATACCAAGGGGGGTCGTTCGCAATCTCCAACCTCGGCATGTTCGGCATCGACAATTTCGACGCCATCGTGAACCCGCCGCATGCGGGCATTTTGGCTGTCGGCGCAGGTGTGAAAAAGCCGGTTGTGGGCGAAGATGGCGAGTTGACGGTTGCGACCGTGATGAGCGTGACGATGTCTGTGGATCACCGGGTGATTGACGGGGCTTTGGGGGCGAATTTGCTCAAAGCCATCGTTGATAATCTGGAAAATCCGGTGGCGATGCTGGCGTAAGTGAACGCGCGGCGAAGACAGTTCACCGCGCATTTACGACACCTTCATGGCACACAAAACATGGCACACAAAAACGCCCCGCCGGACATGTCCAGCGGGGCGTTTTTTATTTAGGATTGAATAAAGTTTATTTGTCGCGCGCGCCGATGAGTTGGTTCATCGACACCGACGGTTGCGAACAACCCGCCTCGCCCACGACTTTGGCCGGAACACCCGCAACCGTGGTGGCGGGCGGGACGTCGGCCAAGACAACGGAACCAGCAGCGATGCGCGAACAGCAGCCGATTTTGATGTTGCCGAGCACTTTGGCACCAGCGCCGATCAGGACGCCATCGCCGATTTTCGGATGACGGTCTTCGTCCTCTTTGCCGGTGCCGCCCAAGGTCACGTCATGCAGGATCGAAACATTGTCGCCAATGACGGCAGTTTCGCCAAAGACCAGAGAATGCGCGTGATCGAGGAACAGGCCTTTGCCGATGCGACAAGCGGGATGGATGTCGACGGAAAATTGTTCGGACATCCGCATTTGGAAGAAATAGGCCAGATCACGACGACCTTCGCGCCAGAGCCAATTGGCGACACGGTGGGCCTGAATGGCTTGGAACCCTTTGAAATAAAGCAAAGGTTGGATGTAACGATGACAGGCCGGATCACGCTCATAAACGGCGGAGATATCGGCGCGTGCGGAGTCAGCCAAGGACGGGTCAGAGGCATAGGCAGCGTCAGCAATTTCGCGGATGAGCTGTTCTGACATCTCGCCAGAGGCCATTTTTTGCGCGATGCGATAGGCCAAAGCGGCCTCAAGCGTTTCGTGATGCAGGATACAGGCATGCACCATTCCGCCCAACAGAGGCTCGGCGTCCACGGCCTGACGGGCCTCGGAAACGATTTGGGTCCAAACAGGATCAAGTTTGGACAGGTGCGTGCGTGTTTTGGCCATGCGCTTTTCCTCTTTTGAGAGAGCTTACTATAGATAGGCGGGATTCTAAAAGAACAAGAGTGTGATTGGGTGAAACGGTGTGCATTTGGAGCACGCAAACACGAAAAAGCCCCGCGCCGACAACGGCACGGGGCATAGAATACGCTATAGTCTTAGATTATTCCGAAGGCAGCGTGAACTGCACGCAATGGATGGCCAAACGGAGTGTGCCTCCCGTGAAATCACCGCCTTCGGCCGTGAGAACGAGGTCTTCACTGGAATAATAGGTCAAAGGTGTCCCGGTCAGGCCACGAAGCCAGCTGCCTTGAGCGGGCGACAGACCAGAGCCATAGCGGTTGGTGGACCCGGAAACGCCCAAAGAAAACCCGGTGAGGCCAGAGCCCGTGATATCAGCCAGCACGCGGCCGGTGACGCCATACACCACGGATTGCCCCGGAATGGCGAAAGCGGCGTTGGATGTTGGACCAGAGGAAAGGGCATGATCCACTTCGATCACCTTGGACACCATGCCCGCGCCGTTCACAGAGAGGGTTTGCATGCCAAGCACCCAACCGGCCCCATTGTGTCCCGCCCAACCGTTCTGATCGGCAACATAGGCACGCATCCCCAAGGTGGTGGGCACAAAAGCCCAGCCGCCGTTGATGTACAGCGCAATCATTCCCTCTTGCCCAGCCCAGGCGTTGACGGCAGCCGCCCCTACCCCGTAGGCCTCCCCCTCTTGCGGCGTCAGCGGTGGCGTGTTGAGGGTGACCGATTGGAGCGTGAGTTGCAGCAACCCATCAATCCGGGTCAGCGCCTCGTTTACGGTTACATGTTTTTGCGCTTGCGACGCTTGCAACAGCGGCAATTCAAAACGGGATGTATCACTCATTGATCTCGATCCTTTGGAAGAGGCCCGGTCCATAACTTTCGGACATCTGGGCAACATGGATTTCATAAGCGCCGGTCACACCGTCGCTGGTTTTTTGGCTGGCGGAGTAGGTCCAGTTTGGAGACGCCACGACAATTTCGCGCAGAATGGACCCGCCCTGAACGACCCTCACGACGTAAAGCTCGGAGACCTCGCCAAGGGGCACTTCAACCGATTGCCAACTGTCACCATCAATCCGTGTCCGCCGGACCCAAGTCAGCTCTGTATCGCCCGAAAGGGTCAACCGGGCTTTGAGATGCGCCGGTGCATAGGGGCGCAGGCCGACCCCATCGAAGGCTTCGACCAAATGCTGATAGCTTGGATCATCATAGCCACGTTGAGATGGACCAATCCGATAATGACGCGCCAAACCACGTGCCGATTGGGCAATGTCGATTTGTCGAAGCGCCGAGTTCAACAGGACAAAGCGAGATCCCGCGGGCCAGCTTGCCATAAGGCCATCGGTCCCCACCTGTCCCCGCAACCGCAAGGACAGATCGTAGGTTTGCGGCGCAACCAATTCTGCGGTGGCGAATTGGAACACTTCCCAGTTGCCAGACGATCCATCGCCAATCGCCGCAACATTGGCCCCGTTCAAAACATCGACGAGATCGACCGAGGTCAGCTCTCCTTTGGTCAGCTTCACCCGCAAAGCGGCCCCCCGGTCCCAAACCGCCGGAGCTGCACTCTCAAGTGCCGTTTGCGTCACCCCAATGGTGGCCCAAGTTGGCAACAACGTGTTCAACTCATAACCACTGTCTGATGCCGACGCATAGACCGCTGCAGACCCCGGCCAAGGGTTCGCCGTAACAGCAACATACGGCGCATGAGGCGTTTCATCCCCCGTCAAAAGCGGAAGATCCAAGAACAATGGATAGACCGGTACAGGGGCCGAAAACGGCTTGGCCTCAATGATTTCTTCGACCGCATCAGAGGGCACGTAGATTTCTTGCTCGACCCGCACCGCTTCGATCTGTTGCAGATCGCCAAAGGTGGCGTGATCGACCCGATACCGCAATGCGCCGTCTGCTGTGGTCACAGTGATTACATCCCCCGCACCATGTGAAAACAGCGATGGAGGAAGCGAAAACCGGGCCGTATCTCGTGCCACGCGCGACTCCGCCAACCACCGTTCCACAACCTGCCGCCCCTCTGAGCGTGTGAGTGCCAAAGGCAATTCAGATTGGGACACAAGTCGGCTTTGTTCATCCGGGAACATGGCCTCTTCGGCGCGTGCCGCATAATCCCCATCCGCATCGACAAAGGTGAGTTTCACCCGGCCTGCTACCTCCGCTTCGGGGGCGCGAGTCCGTTCCAGAACGCCGGCCAATTCATCGGAGACCGCCATTTGATCTTCGCTCAACTCAACCTTTGCCTTGCCGTCACGAGACCGGAAAATGAGTTGGCCTTCGCGTTCGATGGCCTCAAACCCATAGGCCAGCATAAGCGGCTGCAAGGCTGAGCGAGCTCCCGAGATATCGCTAACGCTATAGCCGCGCAAAACGCCCCAAAGCTCACTCACGTCAAGCTCATAAACACCTGAACGCGCACAGATTTCGGTCACAACATCGGCCAGAGACCGCGAGGTGCTGCGACCGTTCAACCAATGTCCTCTGGCGTAATTATCACCATCACTCCATACCGAAGTCACAGAGGGAAATGCCGGGTACGGCCTGCCGTCCCAAGCCCAAACATGGGCCCGACTCATGTCGATCATTGCGCCTTCGTAGATGTCAGACATCGGGTTATGGCTCTCATCCTTCCAGTAGTCAGTCATCGCCCGGACATACTGAAGCTGAATGAAATCATCCCGGCGCCCGGAAGAATACTTCGGCAGTGAGCTTTCGGAAGATTTCGCATCCAAAAACTTGTTGGGCTGGTTGGTCGCCTTATCAATCGCGGCACAGCCCATTTCTGTGAACCAAATCGGCTTGGACTCTGGCACCCACGGCGTTGGTGTCTCATTGCGCACGCCGCCCACCCGTTCGTGGTGATCGTTCTGCCACCATCCCCGAATGTCCTTATACCGCCAAACCCACTCTTCGCCGTAGGCACCATCTACAATCGGGGTGCGGATTTGCGCCTTATCGTGCTCATCAAACGCATAATACCAGTCATACCCCTCGCCGCCTTCAATATTGGCCTTGAGGTAGTCAAGATTATAGATCGAACCGAAATCGGCATCGGCATGATCATCACCATCGCGCCAATCGGACAGCGGCATATAATTGTCGATCCCGATGAAATCGATGTTTGCATCCGCCCAAAGCGGATCAAGATTGAAATACAGATTGCCGTCCGCTTGATGGCCAAAATATTCAGACCAATCCGCCGCATAGCCGATTTTACACTCAGCTCCAAGGATGCCACGCACGTCTGCGGCAAGCTGGACCAAGGCGTCAACGGCAGGAAAACCAGCCACACCACGAATGCGCGTCAGAGACCGCATCTCGGAACCAATACAAAACGCCTCAACCCCACCTGCCAACGCACATAGATGCGCATAATGCAGGATCATCCGACGATACGAAAACTCGGCTGGCCCCGTGTAAGACACGGTTGATCCCGAGGCTGAGAAATCCGTCGCCTGCGCGATCCCAAAAAACGCAGCGACTTCGGCATCCGCAGAAGCAGTGCCATCTGTGGTCCCCGAAATGCCGGGTGCCAAAGACGTGGTAATACGCCCGCGCCATGGCAGTGCCGGCTGTTCAAGCTCCCCGGTCCATGGATCAACCATACCATTGCCTGCAAGCTGGTCCATCAGGATAAACGGATAGAACATGACCTCCTGCTCGGCATCGTGCAGCGCATGAATGGCCTGAACCACGGACTGGTCCGTCGGCGTCCCACCATATACAGACCGATCATCAGCATCACGCGGCACGAGGGTTGCGGAGCCACGCGACACCCCAGATACAGACCACGGCATGTTCGACGCATCCGCCTCCGCTTGCTCCACCTTTGGCTGTAGCTGACACGATCCACAGCGCAAATCATCCCCGAACCACGACACCACAAGCGACGTCGACTGACACGACTTCAACTCCTGCGACATTGCTGTCAAAGAGGTTGTGAAATCGGGTTGACCTGAGGCGGAATTGACGTTGGACGCGGCGACATCCCCCGCGCCGCCTTGCAAATACACAGGCGTCGTCGCCAACGCGTATTCCCCCGTCCCGGGGATCATCGCAACGGCTTCGACCAAATGGGTCAAATCGCTCTTTTGTCCCACAGCCTGATCTGGACGCATCACCTCAAACGTAAACTGCGGCACCCTGTTACCAAATGCCGTCAGATCGACATCTTCGAGCACAACATACGCAATCCCACGATATGCAGGCACGTTTCCCGCACCTTCCACGGCTTCCATTTTTGGGTCGGGAAGCTGGTCTTGCGTGCCCGCGTAAACACGCATGTTCAACGTGCTGACATCAATCTCACTGCCATCGGCCCAAACCCGGCCAACACGAGAAATTTCACCTTCACAGAGGGCAACCGCCAACGACACAGAATAGCTATATTGCTTGACTGTGGGGGCACTTGGGGCTCCTTTGCCTCCACCACCTGATGTGGCGACATTTTCCTGAAATTCGGTTGCCCAGATCACCTGTCCGCCAACGCGCATCCGCCCGTAAATCTGCGCAACAGGCGCTCCCTCTGAGGCCCCTGTCAGGCGAAACCGTTCCACTCGGCCGGTTTCCACAGTCTGGCTCCCCACGCCCATAAGACGTTGGTCGATCGCACGCCCAAGTGTGGCCCCGATCGCGCGACCAATGACCACCGAAGACAGGCCAAAGACACCTCCGCCAACAGAAGCCCCAATCGCTGCACCCGCAGCCGAAAGTACAATAGTTGCCATTACTTATCTCCCTTAGATGGGAATGAAAAACAGGCCACAACACGCCTGCGCCATGGTGTACTCAGCGCATTCTCGATGACCCCGTGGCCGGAATAGGCATGAATAAAAGAGGGGCGTTCACCCACCCGTCCAACGATGCCAAGATGCTTGGCCACAGCGCCATCGCGCATTCGAAACAAAAGCACGTCACCTACGGCCATCTCGCTCACCGGCTTGGCAATGAGGTGCTGTTGCGCCGCATCCAAAAGCCGCTCTTCGTTTTGCGGCTCGCTCCAATCTTTCGTGTATGGCGGGATCATTTCAGGCTCTTCGCCATAAACCTCGCGCCAAATTCCACGCAATAACCCAAGACAATCCGTTCCCGCCCCCTTGCAGGAAGCTTGATGTCGATAGGGCGTTCCAAGCCAGCCACGGGCACGATCTGCAATCGTCAAATCCATCATTCTAGCCCCCAAAAATCGGAGAACTTATGTCGCCAAATATCGAACTGCGGCTGCCACCATCGTTTGGCTTGCCTTGGATCGGATAGCTGGCCAACCAATCTTCGCCCGGAATATGAGGAAAACCGCGAAAATTCGGAAAGTTGTCAAACTTCAGCCGACATGTCGCCGCGCGCCGGTCGCACCCCGCTTCAATCCGAATGACATCCCCGGGGAGGATCTCGGCTCTGAGCTCTTCCCAGAGTTCGATTGTACGCCCATCCGCGGACAGGCGATCATTCTTGATCACCCCCACAAGGGCTGTCGCTGCACCCGTTTGAACAATCAAACGCCCGCGCTCGAACCAACGGTCATCAAATCCCTCAAAGGTGGAAAACGAAAAAAGCTTCCCTTTTTCAAAGCGTTCCACCGCGACTTCGGAAAAATAGCCTGGCTGATTGAGGTTAAACCCACAGCCTTCTCCGCCCAGAATTGCGGAACAACCAGGTTGATAGATCCGCCCTTGCGGCTGGTTGAGTTCCTCGGTCAAGCCGCGCAATTCCGCACGAAATCCCCCCGAAACCCGGGTGATCTCGCCAAAGGTCCCTCTAAACAACAGCACGCGCTGGTCCACATCCGCCCAGTTCACAAGCCAAGAGCGCACCTGAGCTCCATCAAAACGCCCGGCACGAATGTCGCTTTCCTGAACTGACGCCGAAGTCAGCGCGCCCAGCGCCTCAGTGTTATCCACAGAAAGGCCAGTGGATTGTTCCAGCGCGTTGGCCGTAAGTCCCGTATCCGCTTTAAAAACAAGCCCTTCGAAACTCAAATCATTGTCATGATCGGTAAACCCATAGGTTTCACCATCGCGACGCACCAAAACCCAAGCACGACACAGCGTGGTCGTCCCACTGGCCAAATGCGTTTGTAAATCTTCTGGAAAAGCCATCAGACTCGCACCTCCACAATTGGCACATTGGGCACTTCGCCCGCCTGGAATGACGCAACAGAGGTCGCGATCCGGTTGGTGTCAAACCGTACAGGCACGTCAAATTCATACCCGGCACTCACCGCCGCGTTCTCCGCCGGTGGCGTGGCAAAGGTGATCATCCCCGTCAGGGTATCCACCTCCCAATCAATCGCTTCAAAAAGCTCCTGACCTTGCACACCCGCTTTGACAGTGCCCAACACCGGCTTTTTCACCGGGCGGACGTAAACGGCATCCCCTGACTGATAGTTCTTGGTAAGTTGGAATTGCGTGGTTTCGCCATCGCCATAAGCGACAATCTGATCCTCAAACCCAATGGCATCAGAGGCCCGACAGGTCTTATAGTCCGACCAATCTTTCCACCGAAACCCAAAGAGTTGCCCTTGCCGCGCCTCAAAAAACGCGATGAGCAATTCGATATCATCCAAGGACCGCATCCCAAGCCCCGCGTCATACCGCCGACGGGAATGTGCCCATGGGGTGTTGCGTTCTTCAAACCCGTTTGCCAGCGTCACAACATCGGTGCGCCGCTCCGGTCCCCCAACGGACCCAAAGCTCAGGTTCGCCGGAAATCTCACATCATGAAAACCCATAGGTGTTCCCCTCCATTCGAATGGCGGTTGAGGCCGGTCCCGGCCCGTATTGCGTTATTGATTGCGTTGCCCACGGCCCAGCGCGCGGCTGAGCTGTGCGGCCACTTGGCTTTGGCTGCGCTGAAAGCCTGCGACATCCGGCGTGGTGATGTTCATCGTAATATTAACCGGACTGCCCGATCCGGAGGCTTGAACGCCCAATTTGCCGTTGGCCCCGCGTGTCAGCGGCATGATCGCTTCCGCCCCCGCTTCGCCCATAAGGCCCGTGCCACCGCGCATTGGGAAATAGGTCGGGCTGGACACCACCCCGCCCTTGGCAAAGGGCATCACATTGCCCTGTGCAAAAGCCCCGCCTTTTTCAAACGGCATGAGACCTTGAATGATACTCTCAAGACCGGACCCCAACATAGACCCCACGTGGCTCGTCACCGGCCTCAATGCCGCGTTATACGCCGCATCCAACATCGACATGCCAAGCCCCTTGAGCGCCTGTGCCAGCGTGTCGCCATCAAAGACCAAACCATCAATCGCCCTTTTCAACCCACGGGATATACCGCGTTCAAGCACGGAGATCTCGCGCTGGGTCTCGGCCACCGTTGCCTGTAACCGCACCATCTCTTGGTTAAAAGCTGCCGCCATCGCCTCAGCACCGCCAATGGCGCTTTCCATCTGCGTGACCTTATCTTCAAAGGCGTCAAGGCCATTTACATCTGTGCCATTGATCTCAGCCATCGTCTTGCCCTTTCATTACGCCTTCATCAGGGAAGGCTTTGGCCAATTCATCGAGCCGGGTGCGCCCCATTGGGGCCGTGCCACTTCCTGTGCCCAACATCAGCAACAGTTCGGCAGGCGTCAGTCGCCAGAACTCATCGGGTTTTAACCCAAGCCCCCGGATGCCGAGCCGCATCAGCGCCGGCCAATCGAAACCGCCCTTATCTGTCATCAGGCTCATGGAGCCCCCCTCAACCCGGCACCATGAAGGCCCGCGTGATCAGCTCTGCGCCAACCCGCGCCGCCTCAAGCGGCCCGCCTTCGATCTCTGCCGTCAGAATATCGTCATAGCGCCCCTTCCAGCCGCCGCCGCGTAGACCCGCAACAACAACACGCAGCACATCTGCGGACGAAAACCGTCCCGCTTCATAGCGCTCGACCAACTCCACCAACGTATCCGTTTGCAGACCTGCCTCGAGTTCCGCCAACGCCCCAAGCGTGAGCTTCAGGACATGCCGCTCACCATCAAGCGTCAGCGCCACTTCACCTTGAAAGGGGTTCGCCATGACTTACACCGCCGTAAAGGTCAGCTGGCCCGCCGAAGACATCGCCAGCTCATAGGTGGCCTCGCCGTTATACGAGCCGGCATATTCAATCGAGGTCAGTTGAAACGCCCCTTCGACGACGCCAAAATTCGGGATGATCACCTGAAAATTGGGCACTTCGCCGTCAAAGAAAATCTGGCGTGCACGTTCATCCGTGCTTTGGTCTTTGAACACACCAGAGCCCGAAATCGACGCGCTCTTTACCCCAGCACCACCAAGCAGTTCGCGCCAGCCACCAGAACTTTCCAGCGAGGTCACATCCACACTTTCGGCGTTGAATGAAATCCGCGTGGCCCGCAGCCCCGCAATGGTTTCGAAAGAGCCAGAGCCAGTCATGTCCAGCTTGATGAGAAGGTCTTTGCCGTTTTGAGCAGCCATTTTCGTATACTCCGTCTTGGAATAATCAGTTGTCTTCAACACGCGCGCGGAATTTCAAATCAATCCTGCGCACATCACTGTCCTGAACGCGCCGGGCCTTGGCCGACACGAAATAGAGCCCAACGAGCACGCCACGGCTCAGTGTGAGATCCGCATCGACAAGCACGTCGGAAATGGCCGTGGCCACCTGTTTTGCCGTCAAAAACCCCGCCGTATCCGCCACCACGGATACCGTGAATTCGTGGCGTGCCCCCGCTCCGGTTTTGTCAGACGCATCTGTCACGTCCTCCGGGCCAAGGCTCACATACAAAGAGGGCAACGTGCCGGTCGGGGCCGCATCATAAATCGCACTGCCCACCATTCCTGTCAGCGTCGGATCGGCCACAAGCGCCTGATACACCGCTGTTTGCAAAGCTGCCGCAACACCGTAGCTCATGACGCCACCTCCTCACGTGCATTGCAGCTCAGGTAATGCCCCTGTGGATCAAGCTCCGTCACAGACAAGATGCGAAACATCCGCCCGCCTTCGACAAAACGTTGGTCGGGTTTCGGACGTCGGGGCGATCCAACCGGGGCGCCCCGTACGATGATTTTCATCGGCACACGGCTCACGGTCAGAAAATCCTCTGAGGTCTCAGACCCCGTTCCCGACTGAATCGATGCCCAAAGCGTGCCAACCTGTGCCCAGGTCTCGACATAGCCCCCCGCCCCGTCGGAGATCCGGTTGGCCTCCTCCAAAACGAGTTTGCGGTTGAGGTGAACGACCGCTGCCATCACAAACGCCCTCCAAACAGACGCATGTTGCGATATCGCTCAAGCAGAGCATTCACCCCAAAAGGCATGGTCGCCTCACCCACCGCCGTCTCATGGCGGTGTTCGTAGTAATGCGACGCCAAAAGCATCACAGCCTGTGCAATATCTGCGGGCAAATCGCCCCAGACGCTTGCAAACCCGGCCGTAAATTCGATCCGCGCTTGTCCGGCGACCGGGATCTGCGGCAACACGAACCCCGTCGACACAAGCCGCGGGCGGTGCATATCCTGCTCCAGCACATATTTGGCCGGATCAATCGTGGTTTCCACGCCCAAACGATCCGTAATCACAAAGGCCGTAATCGCACTGACCGGAGCCACAGGAAGCCCCTGTGCGCCAAGATCACGCCACGCCGAGAGCGTATAGGTGTAGTCGCGGGTGATCAGAACCTTGTTGGTCCGCGCCTCGACAGCCGCCATCGCCGCCCGTAGGAACGTCTCAAGGACCCCGTCCTGAACCCCATCATCGCCGAACCCGGTGCCCAGTCTCAAATGATCTTTGAATTCAGCGACCGGCAATGCCGCGCTTGGCACCTGGGTCTGCTCCATTAACATCATGGTACATCTCCGTTTCCGGGTCCCCCTGGTTGCAGTGAGTATGGATGCGCATCCCCCCTTGTTGCTCGGACGGAGGGGGAGCAGCTAGACAACACGGGCTTTATGGGGCGCGCATCCATTGCCCATGACCTCACCGGTGCGGTGCGGCCATGGGCACGTCTTCAAACGATCTTAGGAGACCGAGAACTTCAGCAACTTGATCGCTGCAAAGTCAGACACATCACCGCCCACGCGCTTGGTGGCATAGAACAGCACATGCGGTTTGGCCGAGAACGGATCGCGCAGGATGCGTACGTCCGGGCGTTCGGCAACTGTGTAGCCAGAGGCAAAATCACCAAAGGCAATCGCAGCCGCATCAGAGGCAATGTCCGACATGTCTTCTGCGATCAGAACCGGGTAGCCCATCAAACGCGCTGGTTCACCCGCCGCCAAACTGTCAGACCACAAGAAACGGCCATCCGCATCTTTGAGCTTGCGCACTTGGCCTGCGGTTTTCGAGTTCATCACAAAAGTGCCGTTGGCGCGGTACTGTGCACCAAGCGCATAGACCAGCTCCACAATCGCATCTGCCGGATTGGTCGGATCAAATGCACCGTCAGTGCCTGTGGCGACATAGCCAAGGCTGCCCCAGGCCCAGCTGTCGTTGGCCACTTGTGCATGGGCCAAAAAGCCGGTCGGTTTATCCAGACCGTCACCGTTGATAAAGGCCGAGGCCTCAGCGCTGGCGAATTTGTCAGCGATACGACCAGCAAGCCAAGCGTCAATGTCAAACGCAGAGTCGTCCAACAGACGCTGAGAGGCCTTCGGCAAAGCCGACAGCTCAAACAGCGGGATCGAAATACGATCAATGGTCGGCGTGGAGGTTTCGCCCACAGCGCCGGTTTCCGTAACCCAACCGGAGCCAATATCCGTGGTGTCGATCAGCACATCATACGAGGTCGCCTCGACATTCACCACGGTCGCGATGGACCGGATAGAGGCGGTGGATTTCAACACCGATTTGATCACATCGGAGGTCTGCGGATCCACAAGATAGCCACCGTCGCCATTGATGGCGGTGGACATGGATTTCCCTTCGAGGGCAACGCCACGCAACGCGTCATCATCGCCATTGCGGACATAGGTCACAAAAGCCGATTTGTGGGACATGTCCACATCACGCGCTGCGGACAAGGCCGGACGGCCAAAGGTGTGGGATTTACGATCAAGCATGGTCAGTCGCTCTTCCTGTTCTTGAAGCTTCGATTTAATTTCGGTTTGAAAGTCTTTGAGATCACTTACGAATTCGGCCAGCGCGGTCTTCACCTCATTGGCCGGTCCGGTCCCAACATGGGCCCCGGTTTGGGCACCGCTTTGGCCCCCCTTATAGGCCGAGGTCTCGGACATACCGGTCCCGGCCTGAAAGCCGCCTTGGGCCTTCGTCTCGGTTTTGCTCATCCAAACAATCCTTCGTTGTTGTGTTGGGTATCGCGGGTGACTGCGCTGGCGTTAGCTCTCGCTGGCCAGCTGCTTGCGGGCACTGCTAAAAGCGTCCGCAAGGTCACGCAGCATCGCCTCGGTCGCAAACGGGTCATCCCCCTTTGCCTCCGCGCTCAACCGCGCTTCGGGAAGCATCGGGAATGTCACCAAAGACACCTCCCAAAGCTCCAGTTCGGACAAAAGGCGTGCGCCTTTCGCGTCCTTTTGCGCCTTCACGGTGCGGTATCCGATCGACAATCCGTCAATCGCCCCCGCCTCGATCAACGCCACCGCCTCGCGACCTCTTGCAACGTCGGTCAGCAGGCGTCCTTTGACATAGAGACCGCGCGCGTCCTCACGCACCTCGTCCCAAATGCCGATGGGCTGGCTCGGATCATGCTGCCACAGCATCTTTACCGAACGGCCCTTCGATTTCAGCGCCTTGAGAGAATTGGCGTAGGCCCCTTTCAAAACGACATCGCCGCCTTGATCTGTCAGCCCAAAGAACGAAGCATAGCCTTCGATCTCAACCCCATCCGTCACCACAATATCTTCGCCCAATCGGCTAAACTTGTGCTCAAGACAGCCTTGAAACTCCTTGTTCATCTCAGTTCCCCTCATCTTCTTGGGTCTGATCCTCAGCGCCCTGAGGTGCCGGGTCCGTCGCCAGTGGCGGCAACCCCAACATCGCGCGCTTCTCTTCCGGGGTGAGGAAATCGGCACTCGCCACCCGGTTCCATTGCGCGTCGCGTTCACTCGACAGCGCGGAGACCTGATCAAGGTCGGGTTTCAACTCAATCGCCGCCCCCGTGCGTTCAGACAACCAATGCCCAATCGCCGCCGTCACCTTGCTCACCATCGGCAGCACCGTCAGGCGGTAAAACGCCCGGTTCGCCTCTTGGTAATTCGAATAGGTCATGTCGCCAGGGATGCCCAAAAGCATCGGCGGCACCCCAAAGGCCAGCGCGATCTCGCGCCCCGCTGCCTCTTTGGTCTTTTGAAATTCCATGTCGGAGGGGCTGAACCCCATGGGCTTCCAATCAAGTCCGCCTTCCAACAACATCGGCCGACCCGCATTGCGCGCGCCTTGGTGATGGCTCTCCATCTCGCTGAGCAACCGATCATATTGATCCGCCCCCATCGACGCCTGACCATCCACGCCTTTGTACACAATCGCGCCCGAAGGCCGTGCCGCATTATCCAAAAGGCTCTTCGACCAACGCGACGCCGAATTATGCACATCAATCGCTGTCGCCGCGGCTTGGATCGGAGACAATCCGTAATGATCATCCGCCGGATGAAAGGTTTTGATGTGGCAGATCGACGAATGCCCATCTATGACGTCAAAGCGATGCTTGCGCCCGCCCACCGCATATTCATAGGCAACCGGCCAACCATCCGCACCGGGCACAAGGTTCATTCGGTCCGAGCGCAACACATGCAACTCCTGCGGGGCGGCATCCAAGTCGCCAACCGCCTCAAGATAGGCATTGCCCGACAACAAAAGCTGCGCATAGAGCGCCTCAAACAATTCCGCCCGGCCCTGCGCCGGATTGGGGCGCGAAATCACCGACAATAGCGGGTGCGCGTCATAGCGTGCTTCTGCGTCTTGCAACACCAAAGGCAAAGCCGCCGCCGCTTCCGCAATCAATTTCACCGAGCGAAACCCAACCGGATTGCCGATAAACCCCACCCGCGTCAACGTCACCGTATCGCGCGGGCTCCAGGCCACGCGGCCCACGCCGGAAACCGACGCCACAACCGGCCCGGTCGCCGAGGCCTTCGTCTCGGGCATCTCGCTTGCGCCCCGCTTCAGAAAGTCAAACACCATATCCGTGTCTCTCCTCATCTCTTGTCCGGCGATGCCGCTTTGGCATCCATGCCGCCACTGTGCGCGGCCCTCAAAGAACCCCGCCAAGCCTTGGCTGTTACTCTCGAATGTTTCGGCCTCGTGGCGTTGGCGCGTCCGGGCATCTGCCCCGATCCGCCTGAGGCACACGAGGCCCGGAAAGGGAGCATGATGGGGTCTTTCAACCTCACCAAACCTGTCGTGGCGCCCGCGCCTCCCCGAGACCTCTCGCGGGCTCTCCCGCCCCTTGGGCTCCTTGATGTTTCCATCCCTGCGCCTTCGGTAAAAACGTTCTAAACGACAGGGTAAAAGAAGTTCTAAGCAGGCCGTGCGCTGCTCCGCGCGACACGCAACACCCGCTTAAATCTCTGACTTTGCCTTGATTTCTTTGAAAAAAACTATTGCGCCTCTTGAAATCAAGCCCCAAAAGGCATGCCCTTGACCCAAAAACCGGCCGCGATACAGCCTGTACCAAAGGAATATATTGGATGAATTTCAAATATCTCTGGCCCGCCAACTGGGCCATCTCTGCGGCGTCACACGACCTGCCTCTGGTCGATATAAACCACGCTTTGGCTGACTTGCCTCAAACCAAAATCGCTGAGATCCAGAACACTGCGCTCAATCGGCCCCCGTTCAGTCTTCGTCTGTTTGGGATGGTTCACTGCGACACTTTTATGAGCGGTGACACGGAAAAACGCCTCATCGTACAGCTCAAGCCCCTCAGTGCCTATTTTGCTCATGCCTTTAGCGCCCTCCTCCTCCTCTTTTGGATGGTCTGGGGCACGACACTCTATAATGGCATGCCCAAAAATAATGGCACGCCCAAAAGCGATCCGCGCGGCTTCATCGAACTGACTGCGGGTTTGATCTCGATACATCTTTTTTTCATTGGGTTTTTCGCCCTCTCTGGCTATATCGCCCTGCAATGGGCAAAGCGGGCTTTGCGCCGCTACCGCTAACAAACCCCGCTCCACCACAATCACCCAAGCGTCCGTATCCGTGGCCGCAAATGCCCCGCTGCTGGCACAATCATCAGTTCATGCACGGCCCAAACCAGCGCATCCAAACGGTCCGGGCTGCCCGGCGCTTGAAACCCTTGTGCCGTCATCTTGATCATCTGATCTTCGAGCGCGTCCAACCCGCCCCAGACATGCCGCACCCGGCCCTGATCGTAGAGCGCGGCCACAGGTTCCGCTCTTGCCGCCTTGCCCCGCGTCGCGCGCACCGATTTATACGACACCATCGGATCAATCTGCCGCAGCACGGTTTCAACCAAATCGCCACCTTGGTTCACCTCGGCCACGATCTTATCACCGTCCCAGCGCGCCAAGGCATCAATCGCCGCCTTGGCCCACACCGTCGGTGAGGACGCCGACACCGTTGCATCCTCCAACACATAGGCCCGCCAATTCTGCGGCGCGCCCTGCGTCACCGCGCCGACCACAACGATCCCGCATTCATCCGATCCCGCATGACCTGTCACCGGCGGGTCCACCGCCACGACGATCCGATCAAACTCCGGCAACGCGTCCGCCCGCATCTCTTCAAGTCGGGCCAAAGACCATAGCGCGCCCTCTTCTTCATCAATCAACACGCCGTCCAATTCCTGCCGGCCAAGGCGTGTTCCCGCATAACGCGTTTTCACCTCTTCCAAGAAAGACGCCGCCAAATTCGCCGCATTCGCCTCCGTCGTCGCATGGGTCGAGACCGTCGAGGACCGCTGCAACAGCGCCTTCAAAATCGCAATGTTGCGCGGCGTCGTCGTCACCACCGCACGCGGGTCATCGCCCAACCGCAGGCCGAATTGCAGCATGTCCCACGCCTCTTGCGGCTTTTTCCATTTCGCCAATTCGTCAATCCAGGCCGCATCAAACTGCGGGCCCCGCAACGCCTCCGGGTCATTGCCAGAAAACACCGTTGCCTCCGCCCCATTGGGCCACACCAACGTCCGCCGGGTTGCCACCCATTTCGGACGCCGATCCGGCGGGCTACAGGCCAAAATGCCGCTGTCGCCAAACACCATCACCTCGCGCGCCTGATCATAGGTCTCCCCCACCAAGGCCACGCGTTTGGCGCGCCCCGGATCACACGCCCGCGATCCTTCGACCATGGCGCGCACCCATTCGGACCCGGCCCGCGTTTTGCCTGCGCCGCGCCCGCCCAAAATCACCCAGGTGCGCCAATCCCCCTCGGGGGGCAATTGGTGATCCAAAGCCCAAGCCTCAAACAAAAAAGGGAGCGCCAAAAGCGCCCCCTCATCGAGATCATTGAGAAATTGGTCCTGAACCTCTCGCGGCTCTGAGGCGACCCAGGCCATCAAGGATCTGAGATCGGGCTGCCCCGAGGTCAAGCTCTCCGCCCCCAAGCTCTCCGGTTTTGCGTTTGTGGTCATCGAGACGCTTCCTTTCCTCAAACGAAATATTCAGCGCTTTGTTCAGATCCGCCATATGTTTGGCGATCTCACTCGCCGATTTCGGATCTCCGGCACGCACGCCGTCAATGGCATCGTGAATGGCCCGGATCGCCCGGACCACACTCTCATTTGCGATCTCCACAAGACTGTCGAGATTGCGGTCATCCCCCACAGATGAAGTCTCTATTTTCATAGGATCTGCCTCTCATGCATTGAATCTCCGCACGAGAGAGGCGAGCGCTTTGGCGGCGGTGACATACCGACCGCTCAAAGAAAAAGCGGCCCATCGCGCGCACCCCCTCAGGCACCCACTTTGGCCGCTTCACCCACGTCTTCTAGCATGCCACAAGGCTGCCATCAAACCGTCCTCACGTCAAGTTATTTAATACTTTCAATAGGTTAATCAAAAGAACGCCGACCTTTCCACGCCCTTAACCTTTTGCACCCCCGCGCCTTTCCCCTTGAAAACAAACGCGCAATCGAACATCACCACGCGGACAGACGCGCAGATGAAAGTTTCCCATGGCATCCGGCTTTTCCACCACACTCACCGAACTCTATGAAGGCGAGACCCCGCGTGCGCACAGTTTCCGCTACGTGCTGTTGGGATTTGACCTCGTCACGATCTGCTTTGTCATCGTCACCTCCTTCTTCGCCCGCGCCCTTTGGATCGAAGTCGTGGACCTGATTTTCGGCCTGTTGATCCTGATGGATTTCTCGGCGCGGGTCTTTGTGTCATCGCGGCGGCTGCATTATCTCACCCGCCCTTCCACGCTGGCTGATGTGGCGGCGATGATCTCTTTTCTCGCGCCCTTCGCGGGCGAAGGCTTGGGCTTTCTACGCATCCTGCGCACCCTGCGCCTCTTGCACACCTATCAATTGATGAACCGCCTGCGCCAAGACTTTAAACTCTTTCGCAAACACGAAGAGGTCGTTGTCGCCGCCATCAATCTTTTGGTCTTTATCTTTGTCACCACCGGCCTGATTTATGCGCTCGAACATGGGCATAACGCGCAAATCCGCAACTATGCCGATGCGCTCTATTTCACCATCACCACGCTCACAACCACCGGCTTTGGTGACATCACCCTTCAGGGCACCACGGGGCGGCTTCTCTCCATCGGTGTGATGTTCTTTGGCGTCACCCTGTTCTTGCGCCTCGCACAGGTGCTGTTTCGCCCCTCAAAGGTCCGCTATGAATGCACCACCTGCGGCTTGATGCTGCATGATGCCGATGCGATCCATTGCAAACATTGCGGCGCCTATGTCCATATCGACACCGAAGGGCTCAACTGAGTTCTATTCCACTGGCGCGCCAAATATCGTCACCATCGCCGCCAACACGGCCACAAAGGCGAAGCCTCCCCAAACCATTGCGGATTTCCCGTCCCGTTTCGACAAAATGACCGCCATCACCGCTTGGATCGTATAGTAAACCGCAAAGGCCTTGGACGCCCAAGAGATGATCTGAAATACGTTCAATCCCCAGGTCAGCACCAGCCCCAGAACCACCAAAATCGCATAGCCCATCTTCACCCGGACCCGGCCCTTGGTCAGCTCCACAACCAATCCACCTGCCCCGGATGTATCCGCCACGGCCGCCGAAAACTGCGCTGCAAGGGCGGCTGCGACCAACATCATCGGCAAGATCGGGGCCACCAGCGCCATCATGTCAATGATCGCCGTTTCTGAGGTCTCGATCTGATCGGGGTGAAACACATAGGCAATCAAAATGACGTACACCATGTAAATCCCAGTCGAAATCCATTGCGCCAACCGCATGGAGCGCACCCGCGTTTGCGCGCTGTACTCTTTGCCCAAATAGCGTGACGTCTCAAACCCCTGCACCGTCACCAACAGCCCAAACAAAAGGCTCGCCGCCCCCCATCCCCTGACCTGTGTCGGCGAAAACACCAATGTCCCCTCGCCCACACGACCAACGAAGTACCAACCCAGCCCAAACAACAGCCCGGCGATAATGGCCAATTTTACGCCCACAGAAATCTGTTCTGAGCGCTCCAACGCGTGAAAGCCTTTGGTCCAGCCCAAAAACAGGATCAGTGCGAACACGGCGGTGGTCACGATCCGCCCCGCTGTCGGCGTGTCCCATGGCGTCAGGCTGACCGCGAAAGACCCCAAAAGGTTGAGGTAATAGGCGACTGAAATCACATAGGCAAAGGCCAGCGCCCAAGACGCCATGCGTTCCAACCTGTCCGACAGCGGGCTGTGATCTTGCCGGTCCAGCGCCATGATATTGTACCGCACCGCCGCACCAATCGCATAGGCCAACAGACACAACAGCGCCATCGCCAGCGGCGTCCACGCGCCATAAGACTGCGCCAAGATCGGCCCAAGCACCAAGAACCCACTGCCGATGATCGAGGCCAAAGGCGTCACCGTCGCTCGCCAAAGTTTGGCCTGCGACACCTTGGGCCAAATCAAAATGCCTGCGATGATCACCGTAACACTCAGAATGCCAATGTTTTCCATTCTCGTTCCTTAAGACGAAAAAGGGCGCGATGAACGCGCCCTTCTTAAAACGATATCACTGACTTACTGGCTCGCGCGTTGCGCCTCGATTTCGCGCCATTTCACAACATTGGCGTTGTGTTCGGCCAGGGTCTCGGCAAAGGCATGCCCGCCCGTACCATCTGCCACAAAGAACAGATAAGGCGTCGTATCCGGGTTCACAGCCGCCTCCAAAGAGGCAAGCCCGGGATTGGCAATCGGCCCCGGCGGCAAGCCTTCGACCACATAAGTGTTATACGGGCTGTTCGATTGCAGCTCAGATTGCCGCAACCCACGCCCCAAAACACCCACACCATTGGTCACGCCGTAAATCACCGTCGGGTCGGTTTGCAACCGCATGCCACGTTTCAAACGGTTCTCAAACACCGAGGCCACCTGACGCCGCTCTTCCGCCACGCCGGTCTCTTTCTCGATGATCGACGCCAGTGTCAGCATCTCTTCCGGTGTCGCAAACGGCAAGCCCTCGGTGCGCTGCGCCCAGATCGTATCAATCCGCATCTGCTGCGCCTCTTGCATCCGTGCGATCAGATCATCCACATCGGAATCCGCACGCACCTCATAGCTGTCAGGTGCCAACATGCCTTCTTTCGGCATCTCCTCGGCCTCAACGCTGCCGCTGAGGAAATCCGCCTGTTTCAGGCTCTCCACCACGCGCCACACCGTTGTGCCCTCGGCCACCAAAACGCGATACCGCGTGTCCGCCTCGCCGCGCACCTTGGTATAGGCCTCAGGCGTCTCAACACCCTCTTCGCCCGGCAAAAACTCAACCGTTTCAACATAGGCCGATGTCGCCGGATCCAACTGACGCACCTGCATCTGTGCCCGGTTCACCCCAATCCGGTACACCACTTCGGTGCCACAGGTGGAGGCCCCGCCCCGGGTGATCAGATCGGTGATCTGCGCCATTGACGCGCCTTCCGGCACCAAAAACGACCCGGCTTTCAACTGCTGCGACTTGTCCGAATATTCCACACCAATGCGAAAAATAGACGGGTGCGAAATGGCGCCTTGTGAGGCCAAATCATCCGACACACGACGCATCGTCGACCCGGAGGGCACACGCAAACACACGGCCTGTTCCAAAGGACCTGCCGCCGTATATTCGCGCTTGCCCCATGCAATTGCTCCCGCAAAAGCAATCAACACCACGATCATAAGTGTCAGCGCATTCGAGGCAATAGACCTCCACATCAATCTGTCACCTTCTTCAGCACAAGCGACGCGTTGGTGCCGCCAAAGCCAAAGGAATTGGACAGCGCGACATTGATCTCACGCTCGCGTTTCGCGTTCGGTGCCAAATCCAACACCGGCTCCACCGCCGGGTTTTCAAGGTTGATCGTAGGCGGGGCCACTTGATCGCGGATCGCCAAGACGCAAAAAATGGCCTCGACAGCGCCAGCCGCGCCCAAAAGGTGGCCGATGGAGGATTTTGTCGAGGACATGGTGGTTTTCGCCGCCGCATCACCCAAAAGCCGCTCCACAGCCGCCAATTCAATCGTATCCGCCATGGTCGATGTGCCGTGGGCATTAATGTAATCCACGTCTTTCGGCTCAAGCCCGGCGCGGTTCAGCGCCGCTTGCATCGCCCGGAACCCGCCATCGCCATCAGGGGCCGGTGCGGTGATGTGATAGGCATCGCCAGACAGGCCATAACCAACGATTTCCGCATAAATCTTCGCGCCGCGCGCTTTGGCGTGCTCGTATTCTTCCAGCACCACAATGCCCGCGCCCTCGCCCATGACAAAACCGTCACGATCATCGTCATAGGGCCGCGAGGCCTTGGCCGGATCGTCAGAGCGTTTGGTCGAAAGCGCTTTACAGGCGTTAAAGCCTGCGATGCCCAGCTCGCAAATCGCCGCTTCCGCGCCACCCGCGACCATGACTTCCGCATCGCCCCACTGAATGAGACGTGCGGCATCGCCAATCGCATGTGCGCCCGTAGAACAGGCGGTCACGACCGAATGGTTCGGGCCTTTAAACCCGTAGCGGATCGACACTTGGCCCGAGATCAAGTTGATCAACGAGCCCGGAATAAAGAATGGCGAAATCCGGCGCGGACCTTTTTCTTTTAGCAAAACCGCAGCATCCGCGATCGACGACAAGCCGCCAATGCCCGAGCCAATCAACACGCCCGTGCGCAGACGATCTTCCTCGTCTTCCGGCTTCCATCCTGCATCTGTCAGCGCCTGTTCGGCCGCCGCAATACCAAAAAGGATAAAATCATCAACCTTTTTACGCTCTTTGTTCGACATCCAATCTTCGGGGTTGAACGTCCCATTGGTGCCATCTCCGATTTTCACCTCACAGGCGTAATCGGTGGCCAAATGGCTCGCGTCAAACCGTTGAATCGTGCCCCCGGCCGATTCCCCGGCCAATAGGCGCGTCCATGTTTCCTCAACACCGCACGCCAGCGGCGAAACCATCCCAAGTCCTGTGACAACTACTCGGCGCATTTTGGCCCCCTCATTTTGATCAGCCCTTCAATACACGGCCTTTTCCGCTGATGGAAGTCCGAGACCGTGCTCGGGCGCATTTCCGCAACCGGAAAATCGCCATATGCCCTTTGACCGTTGCTGCGCTCCGGTCGTGTAAACCAGATATTGACGCTTTTTCGGCTATCAAAGATCAAAACGCGTGGCCCGTTCCGATGACCTTTGCTTTGAAACGCACTTTTTGGATTTTCCGCGCGGGCTTTGCTCCGATCGCGGTCTTTTGCCTCGCCTCACTGCTGTTCATCGCCACACCCGCCTTTTCCGCCCCGTCCTGCCGGTTGGAAAGCTGGCTCAGCGCGCTCGATGACAGCGCAAACACCTATATCAAATCCCTCGGTACAGCCGACGAACTCCAAGCTGCTCGTAGCTTTCGCATCGAAATGGAACGGTATGAGCGCGACAAATTGCTCAAACAAATCAATGCGGCAGGCTTGGGGTCCAATGAAAAAGCCCTGTTTGATTTCATCGCCTCACGTCACCACCTGCTCGATTTACAGCGTGACAATTGGGGCGAAATGGCCCGCCGCTACGGCACCGACCCACGTTTTTCGTCGCAATCTCAAAGCCTGTCACATTTCCTCTCCGCAACCGAATGCGACCCCAGTGCTCCGGATTTCCTTGAATCTGACGGCAAGCAAAAATCAACCTTCCTGGATCGTGTTCGCGAAGGGGTCAAAGAAATTGTCGATGTCGTGGCCCATGAAGACCCAAAACCCGCGGCCCAGACGGCTTTGACCTTTGATCCGAATAATTTTGATGAGTTCCGCCCAACAGCAGCCGCAGCCCGCACAGCCTCGCCAGTGCCCCTAAGCCCCTCAGGAAACGCCGCCTTTGCCCTTGGCATTTTCACCTTCATTTCCGCCATCACCTCCTGGGCCTGGATGCGCTATGGCATCGTCCAACGCCGCGCCACACGCTATCCCTGCACCCTACCCGTGGTGATTTTCGACGGCATCGTTCCTGTTCTCGGTGAAATTTTGGACATGAGCCAAATTGGCGCCAAGCTCGAAACCACGCTGAAGCTCTATGATCGACAAAAGATCAAACTCACCATTGGTCCCGTTGTGCGCAAAGCCCGTGTGATGTGGCGCAGCAATCATTTTATCGGTGTAAAATTTGACAAGTTGCTCACAGAGGCGGAAATGAAATATCTTTTGGGGGATTTTGCCCAACAAGTTGGCTTGGATCGCGACACCGCGCAGTTTTTTGATCCGAATGCGGACGCACCCACCGATGATGCGGCGGCGCTAGAACAGGCGTTCCTGTCTTCCGATCGGGGGGACAGCACGCGCGAAGACACACAGGACCTCACGCCCGCCTCTAATCCTCGGCCCCCAGATCCTGATTTGGCCGCCTGACCCGTCGCCCCCTCAAGGACGCTCAGTCAAAATAAAAGCGGCGCTGAAAAACAGCGCCGCTTTAAAACCTTACGATCCTAAATCAGGATCAAAGCCGACTTAGGAGGCTTCCGTGATGAACTTCACCGCGTCGCCAAAGGTCTGGATGGTCTCGGCTGCATCGTCCGGGATCTCAATGCCAAACTCTTCTTCAAAAGCCATAACCAGCTCAACTGTGTCGAGGCTGTCAGCGCCAAGATCGTCGATGAAGGACGCCGTTTCCGTCACTTTGTCCTCTTCAACGTCGAGATGCTCGACAACGATCTTTTTCACGCGATCTGCGATGTCGCTCATGTTCTTTCCTCATAGTTTGGGGCGAAGTGCCCACATTAGCTTTGGCCCGCGGGCCGCTCTTCTTACATGTCCATTGCGAAACGATAATCAAGTTTTCGCCACGGCATACACCACGGTCGCTGACGCTCCCTAGGCCCAATCTTCGCTGCTCATAGCACAATCCTCCCCCGTGGCAAATGGTTTGTGACCCCACGTCGGGCTCAACATGCCAAAAGGGATTTTTACGCTTAAAGCATCGCCATCCCGCCGTTGACATGCAGGGTGGCCCCGGTGGTGTACCCAGCCTCTTGTGAGGCCAAATACAACACAGCCGCCGCAATCTCTTCTGGTGTGCCCATGCGTGCCGCCGGAATTTGCGCGTTGATCTTGCCTTTTTGATCGTCGGTCAATTTGTCCGTCATCGCCGTGGCAATGAATCCGGGAGCCACGCAGTTCACCGTGATTCCGCGCGATGCGACCTCATAGGCCAGCGACTTCGACATGCCGACCATTCCCGCTTTCGAGGCTGCATAATTGGCCTGACCGGGGTTGCCCGTCGCGCCAACGATCGAAGAAATATTCACAATCCGGCCCCAACGCGCCTTCATCATGCCGCGCATCACGCCTTTGCACAGCTTCATCGTCGAGGTCAGATTCACGTTCAACACGCTGTCCCATTCGTCATCCGACATCCGCATGAACAGGTTGTCGCGGGTGATCCCGGCATTGTTGACCAAAATATCAACCGAGCCCATCACCTCAGCCGCCTGTTTCGGCAACGCCTCAACGGCCTCTTTGTCGGACAGGTTGCAGGGCAGCACATGCGCGCGCTCGCCCAATTCTGCGGCCAGCACCTCCAAAGGCTCAACCCGCGTGCCAGACAGTGCAACCGTTGCGCCAGCCTCATAAAGCGTCTTGGCAATCGCCCCACCAATGCCACCCGATGCACCGGTGATCAGCGCATTTTTTCCTGTCAGATCAAACATGTGACTCTCTCCCGAAGCGTCCTGCTTCTTTTGTCTTGCAATATTCCGGGCAATATCCCGTGATGAGCCGGGCCTTCAATAGGTCCGGCGAGGGGCGGCGCCCCTGCCCTTTATTCTTTCAGTTTCGCGATGTCCTCAGGCGTCCCGATGGCCGTGCAGGCGATGCTCTTGTCAATCCGCCGCACCATGCCCGACAACGCCTTGCCTGCGCCGATTTCCCACATCTCCGTGACGCCCTGCGCTGCCATATAGCCGACGCTCTCGCGCCACCGCACGGACCCTGTGACCTGTTCAACCAAAAGCGACCGGATCGTCGCCGGATCCGTCACAGCCGCAGCACGCACATTGGCCACCAGCGGCACAACAGGAGCGTTAATATCAACATTATCAAGCGCTTCGGCCATCACATCCGCCGCAGGCCCCATCAACGCACAATGGAACGGTGCGGACACTGGTAGCAAAACCGCCCGTTTCGCGCCCTTGCCTTTGGCAATCTCAACCGCGCGTTCCACCGCGTCTTTGTGGCCAGACACCACAACCTGGCCCGGATCGTTGTCATTGGCTGCCTGACAGACCTGCCCTTGAGCGGCCTCTGCGGCGATCTCTTTGACCGCTTCGAAATCCAAGCCCAAAAGCGCCGCCATCGCGCCAACGCCCACGGGCACCGCCTTTTGCATCGCCTCACCGCGGATGCGCAAAAGTCGCGCGGTGTCGCCAATGCTCAAAGATCCAGCCGCCGCCAGCGCGGAATATTCGCCCAGCGAATGCCCCGCCACAAAGGCGGCATCCGTCACCGCATAGCCTTCGGCCTCAAGCGCACGCAGCGCCGCCAAAGAAGTCGCCATCAGTGCCGGTTGGGCGTTTTGTGTCAACGTCAACGCCTCGATCTCACCATCCCAAATCAGCGCCGAGAGCTTTTCACCAAGCGCCTCATCCACCTCATCAAAAATCGCTTTTGCTGCGGGGTAGGCCTCGGCCAAAGCCTTGCCCATCCCAATCGTCTGAGCCCCTTGCCCCGGAAACACGAATGCGCGCGTCATCTTCGCCCCCTCCCCATGCCGCCCTGAAAGCGGACAGTGTTAATTTGGATTTAAGTTGGACATTGGTCTACCCGCCCAACAGGCGCGCGGCAAGCCCGGGCGGGCGCATTTCACCGTCACACCCTGCCGTAACGTCACACAAATCTCGGGGGATGCTTCGACGGGCGCTCAAATGTCAAAAGACGTCCGCATGCGCTCGATCGCACTTAGCTCGGATCCGCGATGCGCCGATGACCTTCAAGTGTCAGCACCATACCATCATGGATCGGGCACGGAATGTTTCCCGCCTCAATCGCTTCGATATGATCTTCAAGCGCGCCTGGAAAATCGAAACTCGCCCCTACAACCATTCCGAAAAAGCCAACCACGACAAAAGCAAAGACCGCTGCAAAGAAAATACCCTGCCCCCAAGTCCAATAGGACGTGGCATGTGCGGGATCAGGCAGTCCCGCCGCATCGTTCATTTTCATCCGAGTCATAAACATGGTCATCACCTTCATCTCTGCCCTAGAGTAGCCCCTGACGTAGGGGCAACGTCTAGCAAAAGATCAGGCATTGGTTAACGGCACTAAAACATATTTTGTCATTTAATATGAGTACATTAATGGGATTTCAGCCCTATATTAGGGGGGCATTATCGCCGATTATTTACCGATTTTATCGTCGCATATTTTCATAAAATTTTCGAAGACACGGCATCAACGCCGCCGCGCCACATCTCTGCCGCATCAGAAACAGACCAGCGCCCAAAGGTCGCGAAATATGGCAAACGCACCAAAATTCGCCGCAAAGCGATTCTGGTGCGCCAGTGGAGCCCCCCGTGATCAGCGCAGAGTTTGCGGCACCTGAGAGACCGATCCAACAGCTGAGGACGACATATGGGCTCTGCGTGGCGGCGGCGTGCCGCGCCGGGAGGGCCGCGTTACACTCTGCACGCCTCTTTCGGGGGGAACCGCAGGACTAGAAACCTGACGCAGGTCCACATTCAAATCCCGCCAAATCTCACGAAGGCGCGCCTCCTCGCCTTTCAGCAAGGTGATCACCTCACCTTTGCGGCCATAGCGCACATCCAAATGGACCCCATTAAACGGCGCGAGCGAGCGGCGCAAAAACACCGAGCCAATCTCGTCAAACCCGATCACAGTACGCAATCGCACCGCCGATTTGCGGTTGCGCCAGACCATGCGCACTTGACCGCGCTGGGTGTCGATCTGAACCTCACGGTGCAATCCCCTCTTCGCAAGACTGCCAAACGCCAGCGCAATCAGACCAAGACTGAGCGACAACGCCACTTTGATCCCGATCACGGCCGCGGTGAAATTGGCGTTCGGCAAAAGCCAGAGCCCCGCCATCATCGCAAAGGCCAAAATAGACACTGCGCGCGCCACCTGTTCAAAACGACATAAAATTTGAGTCGGTCCGCCATAGTCATTCAAAAGACAATACCCCCAAGCGGTGTCGTGTCGGACAATCCCCGACCCTAACCGCCCAGATGTCTTTCCACTGCGTCTTGTCTCGCTCAGCCGAGCTGTGGTCACCGCCATCGTCTCAAGCCTTCCTCATCACATTGCCTGATGCTTAAATTATGGTTAATAAAGGCACGAATATGACCAGCGCAGGTCGTTTTTGGACAGGTCCACCCATGCCCACTACAGACCGGACTGGCCACAGGACAGAAACACCCATCGCCCTCGCGCATCCCTTTGGGATTTGGACCTTGAACCAAAACCTAAGATGCGTATAAGGGCACATCCTTTTCACACGACATGTGAACCGCGCAGCCTCTCGTGGACGGGCCGTGAAAAGGCCAAAATGCCCGCCCTATGAAATGCGCTTGATTTATGAACTGGAGTCTCCATGCCGCTTTACGAGCATGTCTTCATTGCGCGTCAGGATCTGTCCAACGCGCAGGCCGAAGGTCTCATCGAACATTTTGGCACCGTCCTCGCCGACAACGGCGGTAAACTCGTCGAGCACGAGTACTGGGGCGTCAAAACGATGGCTTACAAGATCAACAAAAACCGCAAAGGCCACTACGCCTTCCTGCGCACCGACGCCCCGTCGGAAGCCGTGCAGGAAATGGAACGCCTGATGCGTCTGCATGATGATGTGATGCGTATTCTCACCATCAAAGTCGACGAGCACAAAGAAGGCCCGTCCGTCCAAATGCAGAAACGTGACGAGCGCGAAGAGCGCCGCCCGCGTCGCCCTTGATCTTAGGAAAGGACCTAACCTATGGCCGCTAAACCATTTTTCCGCCGTCGCAAAGTCTGCCCGTTCTCCGGCGACAACGCGCCTGCGATTGACTACAAAGACACCCGCCTTCTTCAGCGCTACATCTCTGAGCGTGGCAAGATCGTGCCAAGCCGTATCACCGCAGTCTCTGCGAAGAAACAGCGTGAGCTGGCTCGTGCCATCAAACGCGCCCGTTTCCTCGCCCTGCTGCCCTACGCCGTGAAGTAAGGAGAAAGCACATGCAAGTTATCCTTCTCGAACGCGTGGCCAAACTCGGTCAAATGGGCGATGTCGTCTCCGTCAAAGACGGTTACGCGCGCAACTTCCTTTTGCCGCAAGAGAAAGCCCTCCGCGCCTCCGACGCCAACATCAAGGCGTTTGAAGCTCAGAAAGTGCAACTCGAAGCCCGCAACCTGGAAACCAAAAAAGAGGCCGAAGCTGCTGCCGCCAAACTCGACGGTCAGGTCTTTGTTGTGATTCGTTCCGCGTCTGATTCCGGTTCGCTCTACGGGTCTGTTACTCCGCGTGACGCCGCAGATGCCGCCGCAGAAGCCGGTTTCACTGTGGATCGCAAACAGATCGCTCTCAAAGCTCCGATCAAGGACCTTGGCCTGCACGAGTTGCACGTCCTCCTGCACCCGGAAGTTGACGCCACCATCGTTCTCAACGTGGCGCGCTCTGTCGAAGAAGCAACGCTTCAGGCCGAAGGCAAATCCATTCAGGAACTCGCCGCAGAAGCCGAAGCTCAAGCTGAATTCGAAATCTCCGAACTCTTCGACGAGATGGGTTCGGCTGCGAATGACGACGATTACGATTCTGCTCCGGCAACCGACGAAGCCTAATCTTCTCACATCACTGATCAGAAAGCCCCGCCTGTTTGGCGGGGCTTTTTTTATGGCGCTCAGCAAAGCCAAATCCCGCCTCTATAGGAGCCTCACAACCTCAGGCCTCAGCGTATCCTTGCCGATGCCCCCTCCCCGCGACGCTTCGGCTCTTGGCGAAACACAGCGCCCGTGGTTTTGTCCCCAAGACCTTTCGGAGATTTACATGCCTCACCCGACCCGCCGCGCCTTTATGCTGTCCACTCTCGCCGTATCAACCCTCGCGCTCACCGCCTGCGGCCAGCGAGAGCCGGAGGTCAGCCGCGCCTACAACCCGCCGCTGTATCCCAATGAAACGCCGGAATTGCGCCAGCTCATCAACAAATGGGCTGACGTCTACCAAATTCCGCGCGAATTGATCCATCGTCAGGCCATCCGAGAGTCCACCCACCGCCCAGAAGCGCGCAATGGGCCCTATTACGGCCTGCTGCAAATCCTGCCGCAAACCGCGCGCACCATGGGGCATGACGGTCCGCCAAGCGAGCTTTTGGATCCGAATGTGAACCTGAAATACGCCGGAAAATACCTGCGTGGGGCCTATATCGTGTCCGGCGGTAACATTGATGCCGCGATGAAATGGTATGCCAAAGGCTATTATTACGAGGCCAAGAAAAAGGGCCTGCTTTATGAAACAGGTCTCAGAAGCTAGTCGGCAAGGCAGCGAAAGGGCAGGAACGACCCGGTTGCGCCCTCAGCCACAGCCATAAGCGACAGCATATCTGCAAGCTCCCGCTCTTCCGGCGTCTGTGGGCATGCCGCCCCTCGGATGGCACAGCCCGCCTCAAGAAAGGCGCGATTGGCCGCGACAAACTCCGGCGTTAATCCGTCGACCGTCTCACCACCTGTCGCCATGTCCCATGCCCGTTCAAACCGGGCACATTTCTCAGACGTCCATTCCGGCGAAATCGCCTGTGCCGCCCCTGGCATCATCAGCACAGCCAAAAGCCAAAAACGCATCATCTGATCTCCTGCACCCTATGTTCTGTCAGGCCTTATCCAAAAAAAAGACCGCCCGTCAAATGGGCGGCCTTCTCGTGAGCGGGTCTCAGCCTCAATCCTCAGTGGACATGATCTTCCAGATCACAGCCCCGATCACAGCCCCCACAAGAGGCGCGGCCCAGAACAGCCAAAGCTGCCCCAAAGCATCGGTCTGGGCAAAAAGTGCAACCGCAGTTGAGCGTGCCGGGTTCACCGATGTGTTGGTCACCGGGATCGAAATCAGGTGGATCAACGTCAGACCCAGCCCGATGGCGATCGGCGCAAACCCTGCCGGAGCACGCGATGACGTGGCCCCCAAAATGATGATCAAGAACACCGCCGTCAGCAAGGTTTCAATGACCAAAGCCGACGTCATGCCATAGCCGTTTGGCGACAAAGCGCCATAGCCGTTGGAGGCAAAACCGCCCACGCCCTCAAACCCGGACTGGCCGGAGGCAATGGCATAGAGGGCTGCGGCGGCAAGAATGCCCCCCAGCACCTGCGCGCCCCCAATAGGCCGGCAATTCGCGTGCCGGGTGACGCCCAGCCACCACAAGACCCAGCGTGACAGCCGGGTTAAAATGGCCGCCGGAAATCGACCCGACCGCATAGGCCATGGTCAAAACCGTCAAACCAAAGGCCAGCGCCACGCCCAGCCAGCCAGCCAATCCCAACACCCGGCACCCCGGCGGCATAGATCGCGCTGCCGCACCCGCCAAAAACCAACCAGAACGTACCAACGCCTTCGGCCATAAGTTTCTTCAACATCATCTTTCTCCAAATGTGATGCTCACGCATATGTGAAGATCACGGAGCTATGCATGGGGAAATTTTCCGATGTTGCAGCCATTCCCTTAGGACACCCAAAGGCAGCGCATAAAAAAGCCGCCCCATTTCTGGAGCGGCTTGATCTGTCCCTCGTTCGTTCAAACGAGTGGCGTATCTTACTCTTCGTCGAGAGCTTCTACAGCCTTTTCGAGCTCTTCTTTCGAGATCTCTTTTTCGGTCACGTCAGCTTGCTCAGCGATCCAATCCACCACTTTGTCTTCGAACAAAGGAGCCTGAATTTGCTGGCGCATTTGCGGGTTTTGCTGAACGAATTCAAAGAACTGACGCTCTTGACCCGGATATTGACGGGCCTGCGTCATCACCGCTTGGGTGAATTCTGCGTCAGAGACCTGAAGCTCTTGTTTCTGACCGATGTCCGCCAACAAAAGACCCAAACGCACGCGGCGCACGGCCAGCGTGTTGTGCTCGTCGGTCACCTCGATTTCCGGGTGATCGTGGCCATGCACGTCCGGGTTTTCTTCGTGCCACAGCTGGTGAGCGATCTGTTTGGCTTCGGCTTCCACCAAGGACGGCGGCAAGTCAAACGACACGATGCCGTCGAGCTGGTCCAAAAGACCGCGTTTCATCACAGCGCGCGCAGCACCGGCATATTCGGATTCAAGACGCTCAGCGATTTGACCTTTGAGGGTCGCGAGGTCTTCCACACCGAATTTTTTCGCCAGCTCATCATCAATCTCAGCATCCGCAGGTGCTTTGACCTCTTTGATTTTGCATTCAAACACAGCGGCTTTGCCCGCCAGGTTCTCGGCGCCATATTCCTCAGGGAAATTGACTTCGACGTTCTTTTCTTCACCGGCTTTGACGCCGACAAGCTGCTCTTCAAAGCCCGGAATGAAAGACCCGGAGCCCAGCGTGAGCGGGTAATCTTCGGCCGCGCCGCCGTCAAAAGGCTCGCCGTCGACTTTCCCCAAGAAGTCGATCACAACCTGATCGCCATCTTCGGCTGCGCCGTCTTTTTCAACAAAGTTTTGAGCGGTTTTGGCAAGATTTGCCAAAGCATCGTCAACTTCGGCGTCAGAGGCTTTCACCACCAATTTCTCAAGTTTCACACCGGACAGGTCGGTCTCAGCGATCTCGGGCAGAGCTTCGTAGGACATGGTGACAACAACGTCGTCGCCCTCTTTCCACTCTTCGCCCGCATCCATTTTGACATCCGGCTGAAGCGCCGGACGGTCGCCGGAGGCCTCAAAATGCTCGTTCATTGCGCCATCAACGGCGTCTTGCATGGCTTCGCCCAGCACACGCGGGCCGAACTGCTTTTTCAAAAGCGCCATCGGGACTTTGCCCTTACGAAAGCCCTTCATTTCGATCTCAGGCTGAGATTCTTTAAGCTTTGCGTTGACTTTGGCGTCAAGCTCAGCGGCAGTGATCGTGATCTGATAGCCGCGCTTCAGACCTTCATTCAGGGTCTCGGTGACCTGCATCTTGGGCGTCCTTCTTACGTCTCTCTCAGGCCGCAACAAGGCGACCACTAAATCAGACGCCCTTCTAGGGGGTGAACGTCCATCGTGCAAGACGATTCCACCCATCCGGCATAACCATCCCTTCCCCGCCCAAGGCTCAAAGCCGGTTCGTCTCTTGTCATGTGGAACAAAGGTCACAGTGAGGATCAAGATGATCTTTGGCATCCCCTCAGACATAAGTTTTCATCGACCCCCGACCTGTCATCGGTTAACCATCTGACATTGGATGCTTTCGCCCTCTGGGATTCCTGATGTCCCGGACCACGATGTCGGCCCATAAAGGTCGACCAGAACCACGATAAAACCCGTAATCCTCTGGGGGACTTTATGAATATTTCGACGTTTACCGGCTTGTCTTTGATTGTCTTTAGCCTTGCGGCCTGCGGCACTGCCGGTGGCGACGCAGACTCCAACAGTTCCGGGACGTCGCAAAGTGATTATGAAACCTACAACGCCGCCCATGACGCCATCACAGACAACGATTTGGTCGCCACCGCCAGTGCTTTGGGCACTGCCGCCGCAAATGCGCGCAGTGACACGGTCGAAATGAGTGGCATTTATGGCATCCAATCCGATGACCTGCTTGGCACCGACGCGATCCTTGGTGAAATGTCGATGACCGCAAATTTCGGCAATGACACGGTGTCTGGCGCCATGACCAACAATTTCATTGCCTTTGATGATGCAAGCGGCGCGCATTCCGAGGGCTCTGTCGAACCCCTCAGCGGCTCAATGACCTATGTGGGAACCATCAGTGGGGACGGTATCACAAGCCATTTTGATGGACTTTTGACCCGCGTTGATGGCACTCAATATGATCTCTATGTCGATATGACAGGCACGTTCTATACGGTCACGGATGGGACGCTCACCGAATTGGGCGCCATAGGCAATTTTGGCGGCAACATCACCGTCGTCGGCGATACATCGGGGATCATTTATGACCTCACCGATGGGTACGATTTTGATTCCACATCTGGAAACGAAACCGGCTTTGTCGTTTGTGAAAGCCTGTGCAGCGGCGAATAAGCGCGATGCGCCGAACGCCAAACCACGCGAGGCTCGCACGCAGATTGACACGGATTGCCGGTTGCCTCTTGGCAGTCGGGCTGCCGCTTGTCGCTCTCCCCGCCCATGCGCTTGAGCCGCAAGAGGTGATCGCAAACCTCGTCCGCGCACAGGCCGATGCGCAGGCCGGCGAAAAGGAGCGCGCCTACGACCGCCTGCGTTGGTTGTTGTTCACCGACACGGATCACCCGACCCATCGCCTGACCTATCAAAAAGCCTTGGCCAAACTGCGGGACGGCAAGCCCCTCACCTTTGGCACCTCGGCCGCCCTTGCCCCCTCAACCAACCTCAAACGCGCCAGCTCGCAGAGTTATTTTTACACCGACGGTGGCACCTATTACCTTGGTGACAGCGACAAAGATCACAGCGGCCTTGGCCTCAACCTCACCCTCTCCACCAGCGCCGCCCGCGCCTATCAGCCGGGGCGGGAAGTCTCGATCGGTGTGGATCTTGGCGGCAACCTCTACAGTGACCGTGATCTGTCTTCGGCCTTTTTGCGCCTGAGGTTGGGTCATGAATGGTACGGCACCGGGGCGACCTATGCACTCAGCCTGTTCCACGACATGGCGCAATACTCTGAACATGATGGAGACCCGTCGCTCGATTGGACCGCCGTTGGTCTTTCAATGTCTGCGGCGCGAAAACTCGCCTCCGGTGACACCCTGCGCGGGTCGTTCACCGCAAGTGACCGCAGCTCAGATGAGGCCTATTACGCCTATCGCGATGGCCTCACCACCGCGCTGTTCATCGGCTACACCCACCCCTTGTCCCGCAGATCCCAGATCACTGTTCAAGGCACTCTGGAACAGGCCGATCTCACCCGTGAAAGCCTGTCCTACCGCTCCATCAAACTGGGGGCCCGATATGGCCGCACCACTGCATCCGGCCTGTCTTGGGAATTGGGGGCGGCCGCCACGTTGCGGTCCTATGATGACACGTTCACCGCGCTGTCCTATGCCCGCGAGGATCAAGTCAATGAAGTGAGTTTAGGCCTGTCTCATGCCAAACTCAAACTCCGCGACACCTCCCCGATGCTCTCTTGCACCCTACGCGATCACGGCTCAAACGTGGCGCTTTATGATTACAACGCGGTCGATTGCTCTCTCTCGTTTCGGCGCGATTTCTAAGCGCGGGATAAATCCCAGACGACGCTGCGTTGCAGCGCAGATACGTCCCGGTATTTTTGATTAAACTAAATTATTCTCCCATATTTCTTGCATATATCCCGTATTTCGGCACGATTTATCCCTAAAATCGGGCGAAACTCTCGGCAACCACACCGCAATCCAACAGGAGACATTTATGCGCATCGGTTGTCCGAAAGAGATTAAACCTCAAGAATTCCGTGTCGGCCTCACCCCCGACGCTGCGGCCGAAGCCGTGGCGCATGGCCATACCGTTTTGATCGAAACCAGCGCGGGGGTTGGCGCAGGGTTCACCGATGATGATTATATCGCAGCAGGTGCAGAAATTGCCCCCGACGCCGTAACCGTGTTTGAGCGCGCCGACATGATTGTCAAAGTCAAAGAGCCGCAGCCGGTCGAATGCGCCATGCTGCGCGCGGGTCAAATTCTCTTCACCTATCTGCACCTCGCCCCCGATCCGGCGCAAACCAAGGCGCTTATGGCCTCCGGCGCAACCTGTATCGCCTATGAAACCGTGACCGACGCGCGCGGCGGCTTGCCGCTTTTGGCGCCGATGTCCGAAGTGGCGGGCCGTTTGGCACCGCAAGTTGGCGCATGGACCCTGCAAAAGGCCAATGGCGGTCGCGGCGTATTGATGGGCGGTGTGCCGGGCGTGGCCCCTGCGCGTGTGCTGGTCATCGGCGGCGGCGTTGTTGGCACCCATGCCGCACGGATTGCGGCGGGCATGGGTGCGGATGTCACCGTGTTGGATCGCTCCCTGCCCCGGTTGCGGCAGCTCGACGATCAATTCGGCGGCATGTTCAAAACCGGCTACGCCTCCAAAGCCGCCACTCTGGATCTGGCGCGCCAGGCCGATATGATCGTCGGCGCGGTCCTCATCCCCGGTGCAGCCGCCCCCAAACTGATCTCGCGTGATGAGTTGAAAGACCTCAAACCCGGCGCGGTTCTGGTCGATGTGGCAATTGACCAAGGCGGCTGTTTCGAAACCTCGCGTGCCACCACCCACCAAGATCCGATCTATGAGGTCGATGGCGTGATGCATTACTGCGTCGCCAATATGCCCGGTGCGGTCGCGCGCAGCTCAACGTTGGCGCTTGGCAATGCCACCATGCCCTTCATGTTGGCTCTGGCCGATAAGGGGTGGAAAGAGGCCTGCCGCGCCGATCCGCATCTGTTGAACGGTCTCAATGTCCATGCCGGGCAATTGACCTATGCTGCGGTTGGGAACGCTTTGGGGATCGACACCGTCGATGCGGGCAGTTTGCTTTAGGCCCCCTGACTGACCCCTGACCAAAGAGCCCCGCCCATGACAAATGAGCGGGGCTTGCGTTCAGCGGCCTCAGACGATCAACGATTTTAGCTCATCAGCGGCCATCACCTGACAATAAATCATGTTGATGACCCGAAGCTCATGCTCATGCAACGCCCGCGTCGCCGCCGCACAGCAATCTTCCAAAACGATCACATCAAAGCTCTCATCGGCCAAACTGCGCACGGTGGAGGAGATGCATTGGTCGGTGAAAATCCCGGCGCAAATCACCCGCTTGATCCCCATATTATGCAGCACCATCCGCAGGTTCGTGCCGGTCAGCGCCGAATCCGTGGTCTTCGTCACCACAATCTCATCCGCCAGCGGCCCGACAGTTTCGATGATCTGACTGTCGGCGCGATCTTTCGGAAGAAGCAAATGGTTGAACCCCGGTTTCTTTTGGCTCAGCGATCTGTCCCGCCCGTCCTGTTTGAGACAGGCAATGCGGGCATGGATCACCTCAATCCCCTGCCCCCGCGCCCAGTCTTGCACCGCACGGGTGTTGGGAAGGACGATCTCCTGCATCCGGGTCAAAAACGGCTGCCACCGCGCCGCGTCTTCGGGCGCCTCTGGCACCTCAAGATAGGTGTTTTGAAGGTCGATCACCAACAGCGCCGTTTCCTGTGGTTCCAGAAGAAGATCCGCAGGCTCTTCGGCAGTCTCATAGTAAAAGGAGCGCCACTCCGTTTTCCACCCCATCGCTCAAATCTCCGCAATCGCCTCAAGGCTTTCCGGCAGAATTTGCCCGCCATCCACGACGATCTGCTGTCCGGTGATATAACCCGCCTCATCAGAGGCGAAAAACAGCGCCGCATTGCCAATGTCCTCGACCGAGCCCAACCGTTTCAACGGGATCGAGGCCGCCATCGTGGCGAGATACCCCTCTCCCAACCCCTCAAGCCCCTCGGTCACGATATTGCCGGGCATGACCGCGTTGATCGTGGTGTTGTACCGCGCCAGTTCCATCGCGGCGGTTTTGATAAAGCCAAGTTGACCGGCCTTCGATGCGCCATAATGCGACCACCCCGGATAGCCGGTCACCGGCCCGGTGATCGAAGAGGTGACAATCACGCGACCCTGCCCGTTGGCCTCAAATTCGGGAATACAGGCTTTGACACAGAGGAAGGTCGATTTGAGATTGGTGGCCATGACCCCGTCCCAGTCCTCAGCACTCATATCGACCATCTTCTTTTGCGGGAAAATACCGGCATTGGCGCAGAGGATATCAACAGAGCCAAAGGCCGCTTTTGTCGCCGTGATCAGCCCCTCGACCTCGGCCCAATCAGCAACATCGCACAGATGATAGGCCGCTGTGCCACCTGCGGCTGTAATCTCGGCAACGGCGGCTTTGGCGGCCTCTTCTGTGCGGGCTGCGATCATCACTTTGGCCCCTTGGGCGGCAAACACCTTGGCAATGCCTTTGCCGATGCCTTTCGAACCGCCTGTGACGATGGCGGTTTTTCCTGCGATTGTGCTCAACATGGGAGGCTCCCTTATGGTCTTTATGGATGGTCTTTATGGATGGTCTTTATGGATGTGTGATCTGTATCAGGAGGGCGCGCGCAGCCGTTTGAACGCCCAAGCCAAAAGCAAGCCCGCGCACACCAAAATGGCTGAGGTGGCGACAGTCAACATGCCGACTGTGGGCACAAGTGGCGAATAACCGGACACCATTTTCGCAAACAACCACTCCGGCAAGGTGCTGTCCGCGCCAGTTGAAAACAGCGACAGAGGGAAGTTGCCCCAGCTCAGCAAAAAGGCAAACAACCCCGCTGAGGTCACCCCCGGCATCAACAGAGGAATGGTGACTTCTTTCAGGGTTTGCCACTGTGTCGCCCCCATGTCGCGTGCAGCTTCCTCTAACGCGGCATCAAAAGAAAATGCCCGGATCGACACCACCAGCGTGGCGATGGGCGCGATCCAGACCAAATGCGCGATGATGGCGGTTTTCCATGACGGGATGATCCCGAGCGCGTTGAACCACATCAACAGCGCCAGTCCCAACACGGTCTGAGGAAAGAAAATCGGCAACAGGATGAGCTTTTGATAGGTCTTGCGATAGCGCCAATTGTAGCGGGCAAAGGCCAGTGCGCCAAAGAACCCGATGATCATAGAGGCCACAGTGACGATGCCCGCAACCTTTAGCGAAATCGTCAACAACGTGTGGACCGTGCCCGAGGTCACCGCCTCTTCATACCAACCAAAGGCGTATTTTTTGATCGGAAAAGACAGGTAGCGCGCTTTCGACACGGACGCGAGGCCGACCGACACCAAAGGCAGGTACAAAAAGGCCAGGATCACACAGCCATAGGCCACAAGACATGCGGCAGACAGACGAGAGGTTTTCATGATTTTCGCCCCATCATTTTGTCCAAATCCGCTTTGGAAATCGCCCAAATGGCCACCGTGCCAATGATCGCGATCAACACCATCGCAAGGGCCGATCCCAGCGGCCAGTTTTGGCCATAGGTGAACGCGGTCTGAACCTCGTCTGCGATGGTGATGATGGCGCGTCCGCCCAAAAGTTTGGATTCCGCCATCGCCCCCGCCGCCAAAACAAAGGTCAAAAGCGCGCCGACCATGATCCCCGGCATCGCCAGCGGCAGATCAATCTCTTTGAGAATTTGCCACCGCGACGCTCCCAGATCATAGGCCGCCTGACGGGCATCATCGGGCACCATCGAAATGCCCTGCGCCAACGGAAACAACATGAAGGGCAAATAGACATAGACCAGTCCAAACACGATGACCGGACCATTATACAGCGGCGCATCAAAACCCGTGCCGGTCCAGTGCCGCCAATAGCCTTCGATCAACCCGCCCTTCATCAATGTCAAAACCCAGCCAAACAGGCGGATGTTTTCCGACACGAACAGCGTCATCACCACGCCGATGGTCAAGACCAGTGAAAACCGCTTGAACACTTTCGCCATGCCAAAGGCCAGCGGCCAACACACCACCAACAGGATCAGCGTCGCCACGAAAGCCATGAAAAGCGACCACGCCACTGAGCGCCAATAGCCCTGCTCAACCACAACCCGGTAGGCGGAAAAATCTGGCATCTGGGTCAGGGTAAACACCTTTTCAGGCATGATCGAAAACGCCGCGACCAACAGAATGGGCGCAAGAAACGCCAGCCCGAGAAAAAGCGACAACGGTGCGGAATAGAGCAGCCCCAGTTTGCGTTCACGCCGCTGCATCATGGGCCTCCTCAATCAAATGCGCCGCCTTCAGATCGCAGCCCACGATCAAGCGCGCGCCAATCCCGCCCGACACCGCATTTTCGCGCAACACTTCGACGATCATCTCTTGGCCCGTGGCCAATTCCATCCGGTATTGCACCCGCGATCCAAGCAGATATTCGGCGACGATCACCCCTTCAAAGGACAAATCCGCCGTCTCCTGCGCGCCCAATGTGCGAAGGCTTTCGGGTCGGATCGTCAACGCACCCTTGGCCGCCCCAAGCGCGGTTTTGGCCCTTGGCGATATCGTCACCCCGGCGGCATCCCCCGCGCTCAGATCAAAAAAATTCACCTCGCCCATGAATTCAGCGACAAATTTGGACACCGGGCGGGCATAGATTTCTTCGGCAGGCGCGATCTGTTCAAACCGCCCGGCCTTCATGATCGCAATCCGGTCCGACATCACCATCGCCTCTTCAAGCGAATGGGTGATGTAAATAAAGGTCTTGCCGGTGCGGCGGTGCAGGTCCTTGAGTTCTTTCTCCAAGGTCTTGCGCAGGCGGTAATCGAGAGCGGAGAGGGGTTCGTCGAAAAACAGGATTTCGGGATCATAGGCCAGTGCCCGCGCCAAAGCGACGCGCTGTTTTTCCCCGCCCGAACATTGCTGAATCCGCTTGTCGTAATACTCCTGCGGCAACCGCAAAAGATCCAACAGCTCGAGCGCACGCGCCTTGCGGTCCGCGCGTGCCACGCCACGCAGCTTTAGTGGAAATTCGATATTTTGACCCACCGTGCGATGTGGAAACAGGGCCAAAGATTGAAACACCATACAGGTCGGGCGTTTGTTGGCGGGGATCACGTCGATCCGTGTGTCACGCAGCCATACCGCCCCATCCGAGGGCTCATCCATCCCCACTAAAATGCGGATCAGAGTGGTTTTGCCAGACCCGGAAGGTCCGACGATGGCCAGAAATTCACCTTCTGAGACATTCAAATCAATGCCATGCAGCGCAGTGAACGTGTCAAAGGTCTTGGTCAGCGCGTTGATCCGCAGGATCGGGGAGGCTTGCGTCATCGTCTTCTTCTATCTCTGAAAAGGACGGCTGCGCCCAAAGGGGCCAAGCGCAGCCGTCGGGGGACATCATCCGCGGCGGGCGTTGGTGTAAATTTCCATCAGCTTGTCGTAATCAGCCACGGAACTGTATTCGACCGACCGGGCGCTTTCCTCTTCGAGGCTGTCCCATTGGATCGCATCAAGCTCGTCCGTATCCCAAAGCGCAAACACCTCAGGATCGCCCATTTGCGCCACTGGATTATAGGTGCCTTCGGCAAAGCCAACGGCTTTGGCAATCTCAGGCTTTTGTACAAACTCCAGAAAATCGGAGGCCAAGGGGCTTGCGTCCGGGTTGTTGACCAAGGAGGTCAATTCGGCCCAAACCACCCCCCCTTTGCCGTCAATCGGCCCGGATTTCGGCGTCACCGCCCGCACTTGGGTCATGCCATCGAGACGCGCCGGTGATGAGGTATAGGTGCCGCCAGTGAAATAGGCGTCGATCTCACCGTTGATCAAGGCGGTGTTCATCGCCACAAGATCATCCGTCATCAATTTCGCGCCGCCAAAAAGGGTCTTGGCAGTCGCTTCAAAAGTGGCAAACCCGGCCTCATCCAGCGGATTGAACGGGTTGAGATCCCCGGTCAGGCACATGTGAATTAGGTTCCAATTGTCATAGGTCAGGATGCCAAACCGCCCCGCCATGTCAGGCTCAAGGAACAGTTTCCAGCCCATATCTTCGGCCATCTCGCGACTGATTTTGTCGGTATTGACGACGAAAGAGAATGGACCGTAGCGTTGCGGCATCCCAATCAATTCCTCATCCTCGCCAAAGGCCAGCGGGTACGGAGGGGTGCCATAGTCCGGCGTCATTTTCTCAAAATACGGCATGAAGCGTTCTTTATCGAGCGGCTTGATCAGGCCAGCCGGGTAAAGTTCGCCGCGCGCCCATGGCTGATTGAGGTTGATCAGATCCCAAACCTTCACCTCCCCTGCGCGCAGCTTGTTGATCATGTCAGGATCAGAGGTGCCACTTTCGGCACGCACGGTTGTGCCCGGATGCAAATCGCGGAACGGGCCCAACACGTCATCGGTGTTGTAGCCTTCCCAACACAGAATATTAAGCTCGCTGCTGCGCTCGGCAAAAGCACGTGTGGGACGGATCAGACTGGCGGCTCCTGCGGCCCCAAGGCCTGCGGTGAAAGACCGGCGGGTAAGGTTCATGGTGTTCTCCATATCTGTCGGACATCCGGCCCAAACGAGCCGAGACATTTAGAGGTGGGCCGCGACACGCATGGGCCGCGGGACATCGAGGGAAAGACATTTACAGCGGCTTCTGATGAGCGCCTTATGGTCACGCTTCCAAAAATTTTCCGCAGTTGCAAGAGAAATGTTGCAAGTCACAGATTTTTTGATTTACTAATGACACTGTAGATTGGCGAATGAGGAAAATTTCACCGTGCTCTATCAAGACGACTTCATCGCGCGGCTCGAAAACGGGCTAAAATCCCTTCTTCCTCAATGGAAATTGAGTGATTCAACCGAATTGCGACTTTTGACAGTCTCGGAGAACGCCACTTTCATTGCGCAGGACCCAGACCGGCAGTCATCTATAATTCTGCGAGTTCACAGACCAAACTACCATCAAGTCACAGAAATTGAGTCTGAATTGACCTGGATTTCTGCGTTGCGACAAGAAGGCGCTGTCGACACCCCGGCCCTCGTCCCGACACTTGACGGCACATATTTGACCTCATTCCAGGACGGTGAGGACACCCGATATGTGGTCGCATTTGATTTTATGGCCGGGCGCGAACCGGATGCAGATGCCTCTTTGATCGCCGGTTTTCGTCTTTTGGGCAACATCTCTGCCCGGCTGCACAGCCATGTCGAAACCTGGGTCAAACCGGCGGGGTTCACGCGCAAAACATGGGACTATGAAAGCGCCTTTGGGGCATCTCCACTTTGGGGCGATTGGCGCGACGCGATCGGGCTGAGTGAGGCGGGCGAAACCCTCATCACCCGTGCCCTCCATAAACTTAAAGACCGGCTTGACGCCTATGGCAAAAGCGGCAACCGGTTCGGCCTGATCCACGCCGATCTGCGGTTGGCCAATCTGCTCCAACGCGACGACGGCATTGGCGTCATCGACTTTGACGACTGCGGCTTTTCTTGGTTCATCTATGATTTTGCCGCCGCCATTTCCTTTCACGAACTCAACCCGATTGTACCGGATTTGAAAACCGCGTGGCTTGAGGGCTACGCCAGCGCGCGTGCCCTCTCTGAGGCTGACATCGCGATGATCCCCGACTTCATCATGTTCCGCCGCACGCTTTTGACCGCTTGGATTGCCAGCCACGCCGAAACAGAAACCGCGCGCGAGGCCGGACATGGCCGCTACACCCAAGGCACCATAGAGTTGGCCGCCCGCTATCTGGAGGATCAACAATGACGACCTCTCCCCCCCGCGACGGGGCGCGCCCCATCCTTGATATGAATGCGTTTGATCCCGCCACCACAGGCAGCGCGGCCGTGCAACGTCGGCTGTCCAATTTCGGGGCCGCTTCGGTGTTGTTTTACCGCCAACCGATTGAAATGGTCTCTGCCAAGGGCGCGTGGATGACCGCAAAGGACGGCACGCGCTATCTGGATTTTTACAACAACGTGCCCAGTGTCGGTCACAGCCACCCAAAGGTGGCACAGGCCGTGGCGGAGCAGATTCAAAAAATCAACATCCACACCCGCTACATCGTGCCCATCGTCGACACCTATATCGAGGCCCTCAAATCCCACCTGCCGGAGCCCCTGTCCAATATTGCCATGACTTGTTCGGGCAGTGAGGCCAATGACCTTGCCATCCGAGTGGCCCAAGCTGCAACCGGCGGCCAAGGCATCATCGTCACCGAAACCGCCTATCACGGCAACACCGGGCTTGTGACGGAGGTCTCGCCCTCCTCGCTCAAACGCGGCAGTTTGCCCCCGCATGTCATCACCGTGCCCCCGCCCAGCCGACATCACTATGGCTCCGAGATTGCCAAGGGCTTTCGCACCAGCGTTGAAACTGCGCTTGCTGAATTCGCCCGCCGCGGCATCCGGCCTGCCGCCCTTTTGGTCGATTCAATCTTTTCGTCGGACGGTATTTTTGCCGATCCGCTCGGATTTCTGACCGACGCCGTGGCCACCATCCGCGCCGCCGGGGGGCTGTTCATTGCCGATGAGGTCCAGCCGGGGTTTGGCCGCACGGGCGAGGCCTTTTGGGGGTTCGAACGCCACGGCATCATTCCCGACCTGGTCACCATGGGCAAACCGATGGGCAATGGATTTCCGATGGCCGCACTGGCGGCACGCCCCGAGTATCTTGATCGGTTCTGCGCCGATGTTGGCTATTTCAACACCTTTGGCGGCAATCCCGTCGCCGCCGCCGCCGGTTTGGCCGTGTTGGAGGTGATCCGGGACGAGGCGCTACAGGCCAACGCCCGCACCATCGGCGCGCTGTTGCAAGACGGCCTGCGCGAGATCGCCGCTGTGGATGCACGCGTCTCTGATGTGCGTGGCGCAGGGCTGTTCATCGGCATCGACCTGTCCGATGAGCACAGCGGGCACCCTGATCCCGATCTGACAGTGCGGGTGATGGATGCCATGCGCCAACAAGCTGTGTTGATCGGCGCAGCGGGGCGTTATGGTGCCACCCTGAAAGTCCGTCCGCCCCTCTGCCTCAACGAGGCCGAAGCGGCACAATTCATCACCTGTTTCAAAACCGCGTTGTCGCGGTGATCTGATCCCCCACGGGCCACACAGAGAGTGTCCCCCGAGGCTCAGCGTGGCGAGGCCTGTACAAATCGAACTTCGCTGCGCTCCAGCGCCCGCATCAACGGACCCTCGGGCCGACCGTCACTGACCAAAACGTCAATGTCGCTCCACTGTGCATAGCGGGCCGTGGCGATGCGGTCGAATTTACTATGATCAGCGACGACAAGGCTCTGCGTCGATTGGCGCAGCATGGTCGCATAGACATCGGCGGCCTCAATCAGGGCGTCACTCGGCCCATCCGGGGATAAGGCGGAGGCGCCGAGAATGGTCCAATCGGCGGTGTAATCTTGTAGGAACCGAACCGCCTGCGCACCATGCATCGCCCCCTCTCCGGCATGATAAAGGCCGGGCACCATAATGGTGCGAATGGTTGGGTTTTGTGCCAAGGCGGTGGCGACCGCAAAACTATGAGCGATCACCGTGACATTGCGCAGCTCGAAGGCCAGCCGTTTGGCCAAAATCGTTGTCGTCGCCCCCGACCCAATCATAAACGTGCGCCCCTCCGCGATCACAGGAAAGGCCTGACGCGCGATGGCTTCGCGTTCTCGTACCAGATGGCGTTCACGATGCGACAAAACCGGCTCGTTTTCCGCCTTTAACATCGCCCCGCCATAGGTCCGGCTGATCACGCCCTGTTCGGCCAATTCCTCAAGATCACGCCGGATCGTCTCCGTCGTCACCGCCAATTGCGCCGCAAGTGATTTGACCCGCATCGTGGGTTCGTCGGACAAAATCCGTAGAATGTCCTTTTGACGCTGGGCGCGCTTTGACAATCTGACAGCGCCTTCACGCATTGACGGCTCCTCTTCTTTGATCGGTCTCAAACGGCGTGTCCAAGGCCCAAAGACGCCCCATGCCAACGGCCTACAACAGGCCCGTGACATGTAGTGTCCGCTGTCGCCTTATGAAGTCAAGGCAGATGGAGCCGTTTCGCGCTCTGATACGGGCAACTACTCGGGCAACGGCGCAGGCATCGACACTGGCATCAACACTGGCAGGGGGTTGAAACAGGCAATGTCGCGATCGCCATCCGTCGCCGTCAAAACCGGCCTTTCCACGCGACACCGATCCGTTGCATAGGCACAACGGTCATGGAACGCACAGCCTGTGGGCGGAGACAACGGGTCGGGCAATTCGGTTTCGGCCTGTTCAGGCGCGGCAATGGGTCGCCCGACCACAGGTGCGCTTTGGGCCAAAAGCTGAGTGTAGGGATGGCGCGGGTTGGCAAAAATGTCGCGGGCCGCACCGATCTCGACCACCGCGCCAAAATACAACACCGCAACCCGGTCACTGACTGCCTCAACCACCGCCAAATCATGGCTGATGAACAGATAGGTGAGGCCAAACTCCTGTTTCAAATCGGCCAAAAGGTTCAACACCTGTGCCTGCACCGAAACATCGAGCGCAGAGACAGGTTCGTCCAAAATCAAAATGCGCGCCTGTGCGGCCAAGGCGCGGGCAATACCGATCCTCTGCGCCTGCCCGCCAGAAAACTCATGCGGATAGCGGTCAAGGAATTCTTCGCGCAGGTTCACCGCATCGAAAATCTCGCGAATGCGCACAGCGCGCGCGGCGGCGTCCATCCGGTGCAACTTTCGAAGCGGCACGTCCATGATTTGCCGGATGGTTTTGCGTGGATTGAGGCTACTGATCGGGTCTTGGAACACGTATTGAATGCGCTTGCCAAAGGCGGCTGCCGATGCAGTGTCCAAAGCCGCGCCTTCAATCTCGATATGGCCAGTGCTGGGGGGCAACAACCCAACCAACATCTTGGCCAAGGTCGATTTTCCACACCCCGACTCGCCCACAATGCCCAATGTCTCCCCCGTCTGCACCGTGATGTCGAGCGGCTGAACCGCATGGACCATCGCCTTTGGGCGGCCAAACAGGCGCTTGCCGACGGGGAAGGATTTCGACAGGTTCGTCAGGGTCAAAGCCGCAGTCATGACAGCGCCTCCTTCGGTTGGTCTTGGGCAATGCAGCGGGTTTTACGGCCTGGACCGGTGGAGGCCAAGGCGATCTCTCCCGTCCGGCAGGCAGAGTGCGCCTTGTCACAGCGCTCGGCAAAAGCACAGCCCTCCGGCAGTCGATCCACCACCGGCGGCAGACCGGGGATCGCCGCCAATTTGCGCTGTCCCCCGCCCAATGTTGGCACACAGTCGATCAAACGGCTGGTGTAGGGATGTTGCGGCGCGCGCAGCACCGCCTCGGTTGGCCCCTCTTCGACAATCCGGCCCGCGTACATCACCGCCACCCGGTCGCACAATTGGCCAACCACGCCAAAATCATGGGTGATAAAGATGATCGCCAAGCCGCGTTCGCGGCGCAGATCGCTTAGAACCGAAAGAATTTGCGCCTGAACGGTCACATCCAACGCAGTGGTCGGTTCGTCCGCGATGATCACATCGGGATCATTGGCCAAGGCCATCGCGATCCCCACGCGCTGACGCATTCCACCTGACATTTCAAACGGATAGCTATCAATCCGGCTTTCGGCATTGGGAATACGTACCGATTTGAGCAAAGCAATGGCACGGGTATGGGCCGCTTGACGCGAGACCGGGTCATGGCTTTGGATCGCTTCGATCAACTGATCGCCGACCTTATAGAGCGGATGCAGGGTCGCCAAAGGGTCTTGGAAAATATAGGCGACACGGCGCCCACGCAGGCTGCGCAACACCTCATAAGGCGCGCCGATCAGATCCACCCCGTCAAAATGCACCGCACCGCCGGTGATCACACCGGGCGGCGAGGCGACAAGCCCCATAATACTGAGCGCGGTCACCGATTTGCCCGAACCGCTTTCCCCGATGATGCCAAGGCATTCGCCCTTGGCCACATGCAAGTCAACGCCACCAACGGCCTGATACACCCGGCCCCGCACCCGAAATTCGGTGCGCAGCCCGGTGATGTCCAACAGGCTTTGGCTCTGCGCGGCTGGACCCGGACCGGTGCGATCCACCTTTGTCGCTGCCATCGGACGGCTCAATGCGCCGGATTTCAACCGCGGGTCCAACGCATCGCGGACCCCGTCACCCAACAGGTTGATCCCCATCACGATCAGCAAAATCATCACCCCCGGCACGATGGAGGTGTGCGGGTTGGTGATCAACGCCGAACGCGCCTCGCCCAACATCGACCCCAAATCCGCCTGTGGTGGTTGCGAACCAAGGCCCAAAAACGACAGGCCTGCCGTTTCCAAAATCATCCAACCGATTGTGGTCGACATGGCGATGACGATCACCGGCACCACATTGGGCAGAATTTCGGAAAAGATGATGTCGCGGTCGCGCATCCCGGCCAAACGTGCGGCGTCGATGAATTCTTTATGCGCGATCCCCACTGTGATGCCGCGTATATTGCGGGCAAAGAACGGCACGTTCACCACCGCCACCGCGATCAATGCATTGGTCAAACCGGGGCCAAGCGCGGCAACAATCGCCAGCGCCAAGAGGATATAGGGAAAGGCCATCAACATATCGACACCGCGCATGATCAGGTTGTCGATGCGCCCGCCATAATAGCCCGCAATGATGCCCACCGCCGATCCCAAAGCCGCCGCAATCACTGCGGCGGCAAAGCCCATCGCCAGACTGAGTTGGGTGCCCCAAAGCAAGCGGCTCAACAGATCGCGGCCCAAATGATCGGTGCCCAAGAGCGCGCCTGCGGTGAATGGATGTTTGAACCGATTGGCCGTGTCCGTCACATTCGGGTCGGCCAGCGGCAAAAGCGGCGTGATCACAGCCAACCCCACGACGGCGCAGATCACCACAAGCCCGACCAAGGCCAAGCGATTGCGGGCCAAAAGTTTGAGAAACGCCATCATGTCTTGATCCTCGGATCAAGCATCGCCTGCGCCACATCGACAAGGATATTGAACAGCACATAACAGGCGGCAATGAACACCACCCCGCCCTGCACCAGTAAAATATCGCGTTTGAGGATCGCATCCACCAACATCCGGCCAACGCCGGGCCATTGAAACACCATCTCGATATAGACCGCGCCGGACAGCACGAACCCGGCCTGAATGCCCAGCACCGGAATGATCGACACCATCGCCGCGCGTAGGGCATGCCGCCAAATCACGCCACGCTCGCGCACCCCTTTGGCGCGGGCGGTGCGGATGAAATCTTGGCGCAGGACTTCCAACATCGCCGAGCGTGACAGACGCGCAATCACCCCGGTCGCCACCACTGCCAGAGCAAAGGCAGGCATGGCCAAATGATCGAGCAACACCCAGAGAGTGCGGTCGCCGTAGATCGGCCACATGCCCGACACCGGGACCCATTTCAGCCGCACGGCAAAGATCAAAATCATCATCATGCCGAGGAAAAAAGACGGGATGGAGATGCCCAAAAGAACGACAAAAGTGATCGCCTTATCGGCCAAACCATATTGGCGCGCCGCCGAAACCACCCCGGCAACGATGCCAAGGATCGAACACATCACAAAAGACGTTCCCGCCAACACAAGTGTGGCCCCGAACCGATCCGTCACCTCATCCAACACCGGGCGATTGAGGGCAAAGCTGCGGCCAAAATCGCCGTGCAACATATTGCTCAGCCAGATGAAATAGCGCGGCACCAGACCTTGATCGAGGCCCAGATCACGGTTCAATTTTGCAACATTGTCCGGCGTGGCATAGGATCCAAGGATCGCCGTCGCCGGATCGCCCGGGATCATCGCCATGATCAAAAAAACGATGATGCTGATGCCAAGCAACACCGGGATGGCCGAGATCAACCGCTTGAGGATATATCCAGTCATGTCCTAATCCCGTGATAAAAGACGGTCTAAAAAAGGAGCCCTGCCAGCCAGCCGCCGACAGGGCCATAGCGTCAAAAGCCGCGATCAGTTTTTGGTCACATCGCCCAAAAGCAAGAAGAACGATGGCTGAAGCGAGAACCCTTCGACCCGATCCGACGTCACAGCATTCTGTTTCCAGTTGGCGACAAACACCCAAGGCGCGTCCTCATGTACGAGGGTTTGCATCTCTTTGTAGAGGCGTGCGCGCTCCGCTTGATCGGTTTCAACGCGAGCGGCATCCAACAAGTCATCCACCTTCGGGTTGGAATAATAGCCGGAGTTGAACCCGCCTTTGTCGGGCCATGCCTCAGTGCGCAACGCCAAGAACGGCAACGTGTCCGGGTCATTGGTCATCCACGCCATTTCCGCCATATCCGCTTTGCCCTCAAGACCGGGGTTCACATTGCCCAAGAACGTGTTCCACTCATAGGTCTCAATCTTGACGTCAAACCCCACGGCTTCCAAATCGGCTTGCATCGCGGTGCCCATGGCCACCGGGTCCAACATGCCCGATCCGCCTTCGGTGACATAAAACGTCAGCTCCGCCCCTTCGGCTCCGGCCTCGGAAATCAGCGCCCGCGCACGCTCGGGATCATAGGGATAGGGGTCAAGCGCATCATTGTAGGCCCAGGCAAAGGCCGGCGGGGTCGGGCCAGCGGCCACCTCAGCCGTGCCTTCGAGCACATCATTGACGATCGCCTCTTTGTTGATCGCATAGTTCGCCGCTTGACGCAGCCGCTTGTCGGCAAAGGGGCCTTCTTTCGCGTTCAGGATCAAAAACCAAAGGTGCGGGCCGGCCTGTTCATAGACGTTGAAAGCCTCGCCTTGAAATTCGCTCAGGGCCACGGGCGGCACTTCGACCATCAAGTCGATCCCTCCGGCGAGCATTTCGGCGGTGCGGGTGTTGGCATCGGTGATCGGGCGGAACACAACTGTTTGCAGCTCTGGCGCGCCGTCCCAATAGTCCGGGTTGGCCTGAACCACCACGGCCTCGTTGCTGCGCCATGTGTCAAAGGTAAACGGGCCCGTGCCCGAAGGATGACGCCCAAAATCCGCCCCGAATTCTTTCACGGCGGTGGGCGACACGATCAACCCCGTTGGGTAGGCCAGATTGGACAAAAACGGCGCGTAAGGCCCGTCCAAGGTGAATTGCACGGTCATCGGGTCCAACACATCGACGCTTTTGACCGAGGAAAAGAAAAACGCCAACGGGAAAGGTCCGGTGTCGTGATAGGGGTGCGCCTCATCCAGCATCCGCTCAAAATTGAATTTCACCGCCTCGGCGTCAAAAGCGCTGCCGTCATGAAATGTGACCCCATCGCGCAAGGTGAACGTGTAAACCGTGCCATCCTCTGAAATCGTCCAGTCTCGCGCCAGCGCGGGTTCGACCTCTAACGTGCCGTCCTTGTAGCGCACCAGACCGTCGTAGATGTTCATCAGAATGCGGAAATCATTCACCGCCGTGACAGCCGCAGGATCAAGCGCTTGCGGCTCTGCAATCTGGCCAACGATCAACACATCTTCCGGGGTTTGCGCCTGTACCGCGCCCATCGACAAAGCGAGTGCCGTCGCGGCCGTCACCGAAAGCAACGCGCGGCGGGTCAAAGTTAGGAAGGTCATAGCGGGTCCTCACTGTTCAATTTATTTATCATGATTAATTGTATTTGCTCAAATCATCATGATAAATTCAAGAAAAATATGTTAGAGAGACCGCTATGACATTTTCCATTCTTACATATGACGTAAAAACAGGCGTTTACGCCGGGGCGGCCGCGACGGGCAGTTTGTGTGTTGGCGGCTGGGTTTTGCGGGGCGACATCGAATCGGGTCTGTGCGCATCACAAGGCACCGCCCCCAGCAGCTTTTGGCGCGACGACGCGATGCGCCGCCTTTATGCCGGAGATCATGCCGCCGATGTGGTTGCCGCCCTCACCGGTGCCGACAGCGGGCGCGACCATCGGCAATTGAGCGTGCTTGATCGCTTTGGTGGCACCGCCGGGTTCACCGGCGCGCAAAGCGTGGCCTATGCCGGGGTGATTGCCGCGCAAAACATTGTTGTGGCGGGCAATATGATCCAATCACGCGCCGTGCTTGACGCCCTGATCGAGGGGTTTCAAACCAGCTTAGGCCCGCCGCAAATCCGGTTGATCCACGCTTTGCGCGCCGCTGAATCTGCGGGCAGCGATGTGCGCGGACTGCAATCGGCGGCGCTGTTGGTGCTCTCGCCCGATGCCCCGCCGCTGGACTTGCGCATTGATTATAGTGAGGCCCCGCTGAACGCCCTCGCCAACTTAGCCGACCATGTCGCCCAGCCTCCTTATTGCAATTGGTTGGGCGAGGTTCCGGTGCTCAACAATCGCACCCATGCCCCCCATCAGCCCGCAGACCGGCCCGACACATCAACATAGGCGCGCGCGCCCTGCCCGGCTCATTCGCTCATAAATTCGCGGGTGATCCGCATTTCCTGCGCGTGCATCATCGTTTCCGCGCCTTCCATATGTGAGCGCATGATCTTACGCGCCCCTGCGCCATCGCCCCGCTCCAACGCTTCGACAAGCTCAATCTGGTGGTTGCGTCCTCGCTCCCACATCGCTTTGTTCGGAGCGGCATAGAGGCGGCGATAGACCGTCAAATCGGTCAAAATACGCGCCATAAAGGCGATCACGAACCCCATCAATTCATTCTCTGCGGCATCGGCCAAACGCGCGTGAAACTGCAATGAGGTGATGTGTTGCTGTTTTTCTTCCTCGGGGCTGCGCGCCGGTTCGGGGTGTTGATGCGCCAACTCACGCAGCTCCGCCAACTCCGCCTGCGACAAATGCCCGGCAAGATCCGCAACCAATTCAGGCTCAAGCACCTTTCGGATCTGATAAATATCAGACAGAGACAAGTCTTTGAAATAAAAATAGTTTCCAAGCAATGACATGGCCCTGTCTTTGCTAACCTCGCCCACAAAACTGCCGCCTCCGGGGCCTGTTTTGGTCACGATCAACCCCTGTGCCTCAAGGATGCGCATGGCCTCGCGGACCGTGCCTTTGGAGACGCCAAACTGGGTGATCATCTCCGCCTCATTTGGCAATTTAGCGCCTTTGCGCAAATCACGTTCGACCACCCAGCGTTTGATCTGATCCGCCACCCGGACCGGGCGCGATCGCTTTTGCGCGCGCGGCGCATCGGTCATTTTGGGGTCCGCCAAAGGCAGGCGGTTCAGCTCTGTGTCACGTTTCATCATGATAAATTCCTAACCGAGCCCGTGTCCCTTGTGTAGGAAAATCAGCATCGGTTGGCTCAAAAGATGATACGTCTGTACGGTCCCTCCCCGCTCACAGCGCCATGTCAGGCCGCTCCACCGTTTTCTCAAAAGCGGCGGCGATCAGGCGCTGCGTATAGGCCTCACGCGGCGCGCTTAGCACATCGGCACACATGCCCTCTTCGACCAGTTGCCCCGCCTGCATCACCATCACCCGATCCGCCATTGCGCGCACGACGGCAAGGTCGTGACTGATGAACAGATAAGTCAGGTTATGCCGCGTTTGCAGCCCGCGCAACAGGTCCACCACCTGCGCCTGAACCAAACGATCAAGCGCCGATGTGGGTTCGTCCAACACCAAAAGCCGAGGCTTAAGGATCAACGCGCGGGCAATCGCGATGCGCTGGCGCTGACCGCCGGAGAATTCATGAATATAGCGATTGCGCAGATCGGGATCGAGTTGAACCTCGGCCAAGGCCTCTCCCGCCAGACGGTCCCGCTCGGCGCGGCGCAGATCGGGGCGATGGACCAAAAGCCCCTCGGTCACAATCTGTCCCGCGGTCATACGTGGGCTGAGGGCGCCAAACGGGTCTTGGAACACCACTTGCATCTGCGCGCGATGTGGTCGCATTTGCCGTCGTGTCAGACCCACAATCGGAACGCCATCAAAACGGATGTCACCGGAGGATTGATTGAGCCGCAAAAGCGCGCGGGCAAAGGTCGATTTGCCAGAGCCGCTTTCGCCAACGATGCCAACCGTCTCGCCCTCATACAGATCAAGATTAAGCCCCTGTACGGCTTTCACCTCATGCGCGCCGGTGCCAAATGTCACCGACACATCGCGCGCGCGCAGGACCACAGGTGCCGCAGGCGCGGCGGGTGTTTTTTGCCCCTTCGGATCGGCATCAATCAAAGCGCGGGTGTAGGGATGTTGTGGTGCGTCAAAAATCTGTGCCACCGGTCCCTGTTCAACCACCTCACCCTGACGCATCACATAGACCCGATCGGCAATGTGGCGCACCACATTCAGATCGTGACTGATGAACACCATCCCCATGCCAAGCCGGTCTTTGAGGTCGGCCATCAGCGTCAGAATTTCGGCCTGGATGGTCACATCCAGCGCCGTGGTCGGTTCGTCCGCGATCAACAGCGCCGGGTCATTGGCCAGCGCCATCGCGATCATCACCCTTTGGCGCTGACCGCCAGACAATTCATAGGAATAGGCATGCAGAATGCGTTCGGGATTGGGCAGATGCACCAGGTCAAGCATTTCGCGCGCCCGCGCCTGTGCCGCTTTGACACTCAGACGGCTGTGGCGGCGGATCGGTTCGATCAACTGATCACCAATGCGGTAGAGCGGATCAAGCGAGGTCATCGGCTCTTGGAAAATCATCGCCAATTCCGCACCGCGCAATTCGCGCAATGCCCGGCGCGGCAGCCCCAAAAGATTGCGGCCTTTAAAGAGAATGTCACCTTCGGTGCGGGCATTGTCCGGCAAAAGCCCCATCGCCGCCATCATGGATTGGCTTTTGCCAGAGCCGCTTTCGCCGACAATGGCGATGGTTTCGCCCGCGCGCAGTTCAAAAGACACGTTTTTCACCGCCCGCGTTTCGCCCTCGGGCGTGGCGAAATGCACGTTGAGATCACGAACCTGCAACAGCGGGGCGTCTGGCACAGCAGTCATATCAATGGTCCTTTGGGTCAAGAGCATCGCGCAATCCATCACCGAGGAAATTCAGCGCGAAGAGGGTCGAAATCAGGAAAAAGGCCGGGAAGATCAACATCCAATTGGCCGAGGGCATGGCGCGCGCACCTTGGGCGATCAGGATGCCCCAACTTGACATCGGCTCTTGAACGCCAAAGCCCAAGTAGGACAAAAAGCTTTCAAGGATAATCACATTCGGCACCAAAAGCGTCATAAAGACGATCACCGGCCCCAGCAGGTTTGGGATGATGTGGCGGGTCAGGATGGCAAAGGGACCAACCCCCATCGCCTCCGCCGCCTCGATAAATTCCTGACGCCGCAGCGACAAGGTTTGCCCGCGCACAATCCGTGCCATATCAAGCCACAGCACCGCGCCCACGGCAACAAACATCAGTAGGAAGTTGCGGCCAAAAAACACCACCAGCATGATGACGAAAAAGATGAACGGCAGCGAATAGAGCACATCAACGATGCGCATCATGATCTGATCGGTGCGCCCGCCAACAAACCCGGCAATCGCGCCATAAAACACACCAATCCCCGCCGCGACCAACCCGGCCAGAACACCGATGGACAAGGACACCCGCCCGGCGATCAAGGTGCGGGCAAACAGATCGCGCCCGGTGGCATCGGTGCCAAAGAGAAAGTAATGGCGTTCAATGTCTGCGGTGATGGTGGCGTGGGTGTCATCCACGGGCGTGAATGTCGCGCCTTCGAACAGATCGGAGCGGTCAAAATACTGCACAACGCGCGGATCAATCGCCCGCTTTGAGCTGACCGACAGAACCAGTCTGTCTTCCTCAATCTGCCAGTCCTTGATCTCAACCCGCGCCCGTGCCGCTGTCGCCTCAATCGCCGGACCGATCTGTTCGGCGCGGGGATAGGCGGTCAGGCTGGCGGGCACGCGGGTGTAGCTTTGGAACAGTTTGGAATAGCTGTTGGCGGCCAACATCGGGCCAAAGACACAGGCCAAAACCATCGTGAGCAAATAGGCCAGACTGACCATCGCCGCCCGATTGCGTTTGAGCCGAGCCCAGGCTTTGCTCCACAAAGATTGGCTTTGTCGGGGTTGGCTTTGTCGGGAAGAGGACGGCTCACGCATAGCGCACCCTCGGATCAATAACCGCATAAAGAACATCCACGATCAGATTGAAAAGAATGGTGAAAATCGCCACCACCACGACCGCGCCCATCACCACAGTGTAATCGCGATTGAGCGCCGCATCGACAAAATACCGCCCCACACCCGGCACGGAAAAGATGGTTTCGACCACGACGGACCCGGTCAACAACGCCGCCGCCGCAGGCCCCGCATAGGACACCACCGGCAAAACGGCGGAGCGCAAAGCGTGGCGGCCGATCACCGACCAATCGGACAGGCCCATGGCCCGCGCCGTGCGGATGTGATGGGCACGCAAGGCTTCAATCATAGACCCGCGCATCAGGCGCGCGACCACGGCGAGTTGCGGCAACATCAGGCACACCACAGGGCCGATCATGTTTTGGACCGCCCCGTCTTGCCAGCCGCCAACAGGCAACCACATCAAGCTCAGGCCAAAGACCAACTGAAACACCGGGGCGACGACAAAGGTCGGGATTGTGCTGCCCGCGGTTGCAATCGACACCACGGCCAAATCCACCCAACCGTTTTGGCGCAGCGCCGCCATGATGCCCAAAATTCCGCCGAGGATCAGCGCCGTCAGCAAGGCCCAGCCGCCCAACTGGACAGAGACCGGTAGCCCCGATTTGAACAGTTCGGCGACGGTGAATTCGGGCATGGTGAAACTTGGCCCCAGATCGCCTTGGACCAGATTGCCGAGATACATCAGATATTGATGCCACAGCGGCAGATCGAGGTGATAGGCCGCTTCCATATTGGCGCGGATCACCGGGTCCAGGGCGCGCTCTTGGTCAAACGGACCACCGGGCGCGATACGCATCATGAAAAACGACAGGGTGATGACGGCAAAAAGCGTCGGAATGGCGGTCGCAAGGCGCCTCAGGATATAGCGGAGCATCGGCGCGTCCTCCGGGGATGGCCCCCCGGCCCGAAGGCCGAGGGAGATGGTTTACTCGACGCTCAGGAAGCGGCTCGGATGGACGTCCATCACATTGTCTTGCCAGCCGGAAATCCGGTCCGAGACGAGGTTGTGATAGCTGTAGAACATCAAAGGCATGACACACAAATCCTGTGCGACACCGACGGCTTCGGCCTTTGCGAGATCGGCCATGCGCTGGACTGGGTCGGCCTCATTTGCGGCTTGTGCCATCAGATCATCAAACGCAGCGCTGGAATATTGCGTGTAATTGTTGCCCGTCCCAGAGGAACACAGCGACAAGAAGTTCTCCGGGTCGGAATAATCGGCAAACCACGCGGCGCGGGCGATGTCGAAATCGCCCTTGGCCTCAAGATGACCATAATGCGATTTGGTGTCGGCATTGACCAAGCTGACCTGAATGCCAAAGGGCGCAAGCATTTCTTGAAACGCCACGGCGGTGTTGGTGTTGTTGTCGGAGGTGTTGTAACGCAGCTCCATCGCCAGCGGGTTTTGCGGCCCGTAGCCAAGATCGGTCAGGATGGCCACAGCGGCATCTTCGCGATCCAAAGGCGACATATCGGCATAATCCAAAGCCACGCCATCATAGCCATCAATGCCCGGTGGTACGAACGAATAGGCTGGCAACATCGTGTCCTGCCACACTTTTTCGGCCAGGAATTCGCGGTCAATCAACATCGAAATCGCCTGGCGCAGCTTTGGGTTGTTCCATGGGGCTTTGTCCATTTTGAACCCGTAGTAATAGGTGCCAAGGATCGGTCCGACCCGCAATTGATCGCCCAGTTTGGCGCTCAAATCTTCGGTTTGCTCTGTCGGAAAATCGCGATTGATGTCCAACTCGCCCGCCTCAAACCGTTTGACTGCGGCGGCGGCATCGGCGGTGGGGAAATAGTTCACCGTCTCAATCGACACCGTGTCGGCGGCAAAGAACGCGTCGTTTTTGGTCAGGGTGATGTGATCATTGGGGACGAAATCCGCCAAAACATAAGCCCCGTTTGACACCAGATTGCCGGGCTTGGTGAACGCATTGCCAAAAGCGTCAATATTGGCCTTTTGCACCGGATAGGTCGATTGATGCGTCAGCATTTGCAAGAAATACGGTGTCGGCGCGTTGAGCGAAATCTCAAGCGTATGAGCATCAAGAGCCTTGATCCCCAATGTCTCCGGGGCCAGTTCGCCCGCCGTGATCGCAGAGGCGTTTTTCACCGGGGCAAGCATATAGGCATATTCAGCCGCCGTTTCAGGCGTCACCACCCGGCGCCACGAATAGACGAAATCCTCTGCCGTCACCGGGCTGCCGTCCGACCATGTGCCATTGGCACGCAGGGTAAAGGTGTAGGTCAGTCCATCCTCAGAAACGGCCCAGCTTTCGGCCGCGCCCGCAATCAGATGCGCGCCAGCGTCAAGTGACACCAAACCGCTGAACAGATCACGCATCAGGTTGGCCTCGGCCAATGTCGAGGTGCGATGCGGATCAAGCGATTCAGGGTCATCCAAGTTGCCCCGGTTGAGCGTGGTTTCGGCCATGGCGGTGGTGGCCATCGACGCAACAAGCACGACAGCGGCGCTGCGCATCAGGAGAGGTTTGAGAGGGTGAGGTATCGTCTGTGTCATAGAGTGTCCAATCTGTTGGAAGAGAAGGTGCCCCCATTTCGGGGGTCGTTGTGTGAAATCTGGTCAGGGCGGAAGATCCGCAAAGCCTTGGGTTACGGCGATCATTGCCGATGTGATGCCTGGCTCGGCCCCGGCGTGACCCGCGTCATCGACAATGCTCAGGCCCGCCTGAGGCCAGCCCTGCGCCAAAAGATGAGCACTGCGCATCGGCGTCACCATGTCATAGCGGCCATGGACGATATGACCGGGGATGCCGCGCAGCGCGTCGAGTTGGGTCAAAAGCCAACCGTCCGTTTCAAAGAAACAGCCTTGGGTGAAATAGTGACATTCAATCCGCGCCAAAGCCGTGGCGGTCTCGGGCATTTCGAAGTCGGCGATACGCACCGGATCGGGAATAAGCGACAGCGCCGCGCCCTCCCATCGGCTCCAGGCCTGCGCACAGGCCAATTGCGCCACCGGGTCGGTGCCAAACAACCGGGCGTGATAGGCCGCCAAAAGATCGTTTTGCTCTGCCACGGGGATCGGCGCGCAGAAATCGGCAAAGGCTTCGGGGAAAATCATCGAGGCCCCGGATTGGTAAAACCATGCCACCTCGGCCTCTGTCCCAAGGAAAATCCCACGCAAGACCAATTCGCTGATCCGTTCTGGATGGCGCACCGCATAGGCCAGCGCCAAGGTGGAGCCCCATGAGCCGCCAACCACCTGCCAGCGCTCCAAATTGAGATATGCGCGCAGGATTTCGAGATCGGCGAGCAAATCCCATGTGGTGTTGGCGTCAATGGAGGCAAAAGGCGTCGAGCGGCCACAACCGCGTTGATCAAAGGTGATGATGCGGTAGCGCTCTGGGTCATGAAACCGACGGAGTTCGGGACCACTGCTGCCGCCCGGACCACCATGGAGCACCACCACAGGTTTGCCTTTGGGATTGCCGGACTGCTCAACCCAAATCCGATGCCCCTGCCCGACTGGCATCCAATCGCCAAACCAAGCCGGCGTGGGATCAAAACCGTGCGTCATCACAGCGCCTCGACCGGCTCGGCCATATTCAGCCGCGCATAAAGCAGCTGACCGATGTCGGGGAACACCTGTGGATCGGTCTCCGCCAAGGCCTGACCTTTGGTCATCAAAACCACATAGATCGGGCGGCCATCCGGGCGCACCCAACGCAGCATGTCGTGTTTGAAATAGGAGCTTTCCAATGCGCCGGTCCATAGATTATGCCCGGCTTTGCTCCACAGCTCGGTGCCATCCGGCAGACCACCACCAAGAAATTCAGTCAGTTGATAGGCCGAATTTTTGGCCTCTGGATGCGTCGACACACGCGACAATTCCCCGCGCGCACGCTCTAGATACGGCCCAGAAAGCGGCACATCGCCCTCAAACAGCTCCCACATCAATCGCGCCACCGAGAGCGGCGTGAGCACGTTCAAATAGGCCCCGTCGGCCCCGGCATATTGCGCTTCGCGGCCATAGCGCGTGTCGTCCATCAGCTTTTGCGACAGGTTGCACCCCGCAAACTCCGCCCAACCGAGATCGGTAAAAAACCCGTTCAGTCGCTCCCGCGCCGTGCGCCACTCGTCAAACGCCTGCCCCGACAGCAACGTGTCCCCCGTCGTGCCCGTCACCAGATCAATCACGTAATTGGTCGCCGTATTCGATGACCACAGGATCATATCGCGCAAGGCTCGATCAAGGTCGGCGTGCATCGCAATCTGAGCGCGCTCGACCATGGACAGCCCATGCACCAGATGAAAGGCCTTGACCAAAGAACAGGGGTAACACGGCCAATCACCGCGCCAGGCAAAGCCTTCGGCCTGACCGGATGCCCCCCGTTCAAACACCACCAACCCCATGGCATCGGCCCGCAACCCGCGATGATCAAAATGCGCCTGCATCTCGGCCATCAAGGCCGCGCCACGGCGGGTCCACTCTTGGGTTTGGGTCAAAAACATACGGGTGTCACTCCTGAGATACGGCTTTTGCCGCTGTTGATCTTGGATAGCACCCGCATTTATGATAAGTAAAATTATATAAAATAGTCATTCTATAACTGAGGTGATAATGAATCTGCGTGAAATCGAGTTGTTTGGCACGCTGATGCGTGTGGGCACCACCACCGAAACCGCCCGCGTGCTGGGCGTGTCACAGCCCGCCGTCAGCGGCCAGATCAAACGTCTCGAATCTCGGCTCGGCCTGATGTTGTTTCAACGGGTTGGCAACCGGCTTGAACCCACCTCTGAGGCGCAGGCGCTTTTTGCCGAGGTCACGGGCATCTTTGCCACCCAAGCGCGGGTCAATGAGCGCATTCGCAGCCTGCGCCATGACGACATTTCCCAAGTGCGCCTGTCCGCCACCCCCGCAATTGTCGAGGGTTTTTTGGGGCCAAAATTGGCGCAAGCGGGATTTGAAGGCTGGCCACGGGGATTGCGGCTTTGGGTCACCGATCCCGAAGAAGACGTGCGCACGGGGCGCTCTGATTTTGGGCTGCAAATGGCCTTTCCGACCAAGGCAGATTTTCAGGCTGAGACGCTGATGGAAGTGCCGCTTTGGGCGGTGATGCGGGCGCGCCATCGCCTGAGCGCCGCCCCGGAACTGACCCTTGATCATCTCGCAGATGACGCGTTGGTCGCCTATGACCCAAGCTGGTCCCCCATGGGAGATGCGATCCGATCCGCCTTTCAACACCACGGGCTGAGTTACCGCCCAAGCTGCGAAGTGCCGTTTTGTTCAACGGTCTGCGAAATGGTGGCGAGCTGTGGCGGAATTGGGGTGATTGATCGGTTGACGGCGGATCGGCTCACCACGCCCGACCTGATCTGTCGCCCGGTGCGTCACATGCCGAATGTGCCGTTGATCCTGTTTTTTCGCCGCGGCCATCCGCTGCGAGGCGCCGCACAAGACTTGATTTCGGTCTTGCGGCAAAAATAGAGCTGTGAGCAAAAGCGGGCGTTTGCGACCTGAGCCCAAACACCCGCCAGTCTCTCGCCTCAATCGGCGAGAGAGCCTTCTTCGTCCCGTGGCGCGTGCATTTTCGATTTCACTTTACGGCCAATGATCAGCGGCAAAATAAACCCGACGATGGCAATCAACCAAAGTGTGATCGACAGCGGGCTATCGACCAAGGTCAGCCAATTGCCATTGTCGATGGTGATCGCCCGGCGCAGGTTGTTTTCCATCGCATTGCCCAACAAAGTGCCAAGGATGATCGGAACCAGCGGCACGTCGAATTTGCGCAAGATCCAGCCCAACATGCCGAAACCCACCATGACCAACAGATCAAAAGACGAGCCTGAAATGCCGTAAATGCCAACGAAAGACACCATGGCAACCACCGGCATCAAAATCCGCGGCGGCACCATCAACACGCGGGTGAACAGGCCGACCATCGGAATGTTCATCGCCAAGAGCATGAAGTTGGCGATGAACAGCGCCGCAATCAGGCCCCAGACCACATCCGGGTTTTGCGAAAACAACAGTGGCCCCGGCGTGATATTGAGCGACAAAAGCACCGCCAACAACACGGCCGTGGTGCCCGAACCCGGCACACCCAGCGCCAACATCGGCACAAGCGCACCACCGGCGGCGGCGTTGTTGCCGGCCTCTGGGGCGGCCACACCGCGCGGATCGCCTTTGCCAAAGGTTTTGCCATCTTTATCGACCAACCGCTTTTCAAACGAATAGGCGATGAACGACCCAAGCGATGCCCCTGCCCCCGGCAACACCCCCGCCAAGAAGCCCAAAAGCGTGGAGCGGATCATGGTCGGTGTGGTTTGTTTGAGCATTGAGAGCGGCGGGGTGAGACGCCCGACCTTGATTTTCGACGCCGTGCCGTCGGCATCTCCGTGGCGGTGTTCCAAAAAGATGAACACTTCGGAGAGCGCAAACAGGCCAACGATAGCCACGAGGAAATCCAAGCCATCATAGAGGTGCACTTCGCCAAAGGTAAAACGCGGCACACCGGTTTGAGTATCGACGCCGATCATCGCAAGACCAAGACCGAGTGCTGCGGCAAAGGCCGATTTGGCTTGGTTGGTCGAAGACACGCCACCCAAGGTCATAAAGGCCAAAGCAAACAGTGCGAAATATTCGGCGGGACCAAACAAAAGCGCAATCTTAACAAGCTGCGGCGCGAGGAAAATCAGCCCCCAAGTGGCAAAAAACGCACCCACGAAAGAGGCGATCCCAGAGAGCGACAGCGCCTGTCCTGCCATGCCCTTTTGCGCCATCGGATAGCCGTCCAGACAGGTCATCATCGCCGGTTCATCGCCGGGAATATTGAGCAGGATGGAGGAAATCCGCCCGCCATACATCGCGCCGTAATAAACAGACGTGAGCAAGATCAACGAGGGTGTAGCGCCAAGACCAAGGGTAAAGGCCAGCGGGATCAAGATCGCCACGCCGTTTGACGGACCAAGCCCCGGAAGCGCGCCCATAATGGTGCCGAGAAAACAGCCCAACAGGGCCAAAAGGATGTTCTGCCACGTCAGTGCAATGGCAAAACCATCCGCGAGAGACATAAAAGTGTCCATGATGGTGGTCCTTTAAAACCCAAACGGGCCGCGCGCGAGCGAGAGGCCAAGCACGAGGTGAAAGATGACATAAATCCCGACCGAGGTGCCAACGCCGGTCAGCACGGTGGCCACCGCGCCCGACCCAAGACGCCATGTCAGATAGGCGGCAGCAAAGGCGGTGGCGATCACGAAACCAAAGACGGGAAGCAATTCGGCGTACAGCATCATCACCACAGCCGCCGCGATAATTTCGACAAAACGGCCAAGGCTTGGCCAAGTGGGCGACGCATCGGGTTTGAGCGCGATGGCGATGGAGCTGAGGCCGAGAATGGTGGCAATGATCAGCGGAAAGGCTTTGGGACCAACCGCATCGGAGAGGAAACTTTCCTCGATCGCCAAGGCGGCAAAGGCAAAGCCGATGGCAATAAGCAGGCCAACCAAACCAAAAATACGATCACTCATGGGGATCTCCTTTGGGGGATGTGGAAACGAAGCAGTGATGGATATGAGCGGGGCGCCGCAACGGATGCGGCGCCCATCACATCATCGCAAACCAAATGGCTTATTTGATGATGCCAATCTCTTTCGAGATGGCTTGAATTTGCGCAACACTGTCGGACACAAAGGTCTCAAAAGCCGCGCCTTGCAGGTCAAGCGGTGCCATGCCGTTGTTGGCCATGATCTCTTTCCACTCAGGTGTGGCATAGAGATCAGCGATTTTGGACACCCATGCGCCATAGGCCTCATCGCTCATGTCGCCCGGTGCGTAGAACCCGCGCCAATTGGCCCCGATGGCATCCACGCCCTGCTCTTTTGCCGTCGGGAAATCGGCAAATTCGCCACCAAGACGCTCAGGCGACAACACGGCAAGCACGCGGATGTCACCGCTGTCGACAAAGCCTTTGGCTTCGGAAATGTCGCCGGTGAAGGCCTGAACAGACCCGGCCAAAAGCTGGGTCACCGCCTCGCCACCCCCATCAAATGCGATGTATTTCACGGTGCGCACATCGTCGACGCCATAGGCATTGGCCGCGATCAGAACTTTGAGGTGGTCCCAACCGCCCACAGCGGACCCGCCCGCAACGGAGATGGAGCGCGGGTCGGTTTTGATCATTTCAAGCAGAGCTGGAAGATCGGCAATATCGCTGTCCTTGGCCACCGCGATCACGCCGTAATCGGCACCGATTGAGGCCAACCAACGGACTTGATCCATGGTGTTGCCTGGAAACGCGCCCTGCGCCAGACGGGTTGCGGTTGCGGATGAGGCGGCCACGATCAGATCGTTATCATCAGCGCGCTTGTTGACGACTTCGGCAAAGGCCACACCGCCGCCGCCGCCAGCCAGGTTCACAACCTGCATGGTCTTCTCAAGAAGGCCGAGGTCTTGCAGTGTTTTTCCAACCTGACGGCAGGTGAAATCCCAACCGCCGCCGGGGTTGGCGGGCGCGATACATTCGGGGTTCTCGGGGGTGAAACCGTCCGCGAAAGCGCCAAAGGTGGATGCGCCAAGCAAAGCTGCGGCAACGGTGAGGCGAGTGGCCTTGATGATCATGTGTATGTTCCTCCACATTTATGTCTGTCGGGCTGTAAGGCCGCCCGAAATCCAATTGCCAACGCACCACAGGTTTGCGGTCTCCTCGCGAATGGCTATGAAGGAGGTGTAGACTGCAAAGCTGTCATGAACCTGTCACGGCAGATTGTGCAGGTCCGTGGAGCGGGAGGACCGGAGCACCATGCGGGTATTGATCGTCGAAGATGCGGCCGATGTCGCCGAAGCCGTGGCCATTCGTTTGGACAAATCTGGCATGGCCTGTGACATTGCCGAATGTTGTGAGGCGGCGGAGGATTTTCTGGCGGTGCAACGCTATGATGCGATTGTGCTCGACATCAACCTGCCCGACCGCAATGGCACCGACTTGTTGCGTGACATGCGCCTGCGTGGCGACCGCACGCCGGTGTTGATGCTGACCGCATTGTTTTCCGTCGATGACCGGGTGTCCGCCCTTGATCTTGGGGCCGATGACTATCTGGTCAAACCCTTTGATCAACGCGAATTGGAAGCACGTCTACGGGCCCTTGTGCGGCGTGAGGCGGATCAAAAATCGGATGCTATCTCTTTGGGACCGCTGGTATTTTCGCCTGCCACATTGAGTGCAACCCTTGAGGGGGTGCCGCTGAATTTGACCCGGCGCGAGGCCACGCTTTTGGGGCTGTTGTTGCGCAATCAAAAAGCCGCGCTGAGTAAGAAACGTCTCTATGATGGGCTCTTCGCTTTTGATGACGCCGATGTGGGATTGAACGCCATCGAACTCTACATCGCGCGGCTGCGCAAAAAGCTCGCGGCCTCAAGTGTGAGCATCGAAACCCAGCGCGGCCTCGGCTATCGGATTTTCCAAAATGACGCCCCGTAGGATCGCCCTCCCCCACCAACGCACGCTCTTGTCGCGGGTGATGGGCGGGGTCTTGTCGCTTTTGGCCGTGGGCGGCATTTTGGTGACCATCGCCGCCTTTGCCTATGGTAAAAACGCGGCACGCCAGTCGTTTGATCGTATCTTATTGGGTGCGGCCAATGACATGGCAGAATCAATCAACATCGTGAATGGCGCGCCCATTGCCGACATCCCGGTCTCTGCCTTTGGCCTGTTGGCCTTGGCGGCGGATGACCGGATTTTTTATTCGGTGCGCGGCCCCGAGGGCGAGGTTCTGACGGGCTACACGGGCGATGTGATGCGTGATGTCCCCCATGGCACGCTCACCACCCCTGCGTTTTTTGACAGCACACTCCAAGGCGAGCCCGCGCGGTTTGTCACCGTGGCCAGGCGGTTCTCGGAACGGGATTTTTCCGGCGCTGTGTTTGTCTTTGTCGGCCAGACATTGCGCGCCCGCAATGCGATGGCGCTGGACCTGACCAAGGGCGCGGTTCTGGTCACAGGGATTGGCGGGATCGCGTTGCTGTTAGGGGCGTTTTTGGTGATCCGCTCGGCCATGCGTCCGCTTGAACACCTGACCAGAGACCTGTCGCAACGCGACCCTTATGATCTGACGCCCATGGCCGCCGATGGGCCTGCTGAGGTTGCCGTCATGGTCCATGCGATGAACCGTTTTATGCAGCGTCTGGATCGGCAAGTCGGCGCGATGAAACATCTGATATCGGACACTGCGCATCAGTTGCGCACCCCCGTGGCCGCGATCCGGGCGCAGGCGGAATTGGCGATAGAAGACGATCCCACATATCGCAGCCAACGGCTGGAGCGTTTGGTGCGGCGCACGCGCTCTTTGGGCACATTGTTGGATCAAATGTTGTCCCGCGCCATGGTCATCCACCGCACAGACAACGCCCCACCTTCCGCTGTGGATTTGCGTGACGTGGCGCTGAAGGTGTTTGAGGACCGCGACCACGAAGTTTTGGCCCCGCAGGCCGAGGTCGGATTGGAGATTGGCGATATGGCCGTGATCGTGATGGCCGATGAAATTTCATTGAGTGAAGCGGCGAAAAACATGCTGGCGAATGCACTGCGTCACGGCACCTCGCCGATCACCATCGGGGTCTGTGTCGATCAGGGCATGGGCGAAATTTGGGTGCAAGACGCGGGGTCTGGCCCGGCCGAAGATGTGATCGACACCATCGGGCAACGGTTTGAACGTTCCGCCGCCTCAAAGGGCAACAGCGCAGGATTGGGGCTCTCGATTGTGCGCGCGGTGGCCGAAGCCTTTGACGGCAAGGTGCATATGGCCCGCACTGATCAAGGCTTTCGTGTCAGCTTGGCCTTGCCTGCGGATCAAAATGCGGAGGAGCTATGATGCGGTCTCTATTGAGTTTGCGGTCTTTGAGTGTCGTCGTGCTCTGCCTCATCGCCGCCCCGGCGGTCAGCCAAGAGGCCCGTCAAAAATTTATCGCCAAAGACGCTGTGCCAAGCACCGTGCTCGTGGTGCGCTCCACCACCGATATTTCGATTTTCGCCCCTGCGCTTGAGACCTTTGTGGCAGCCAATCCAAGCGTCGAAGTGGACTATGAACAATGGGGGTCCAACGCGCTTTATGCCGACAGCCTTGCCGCCTGTGAGGGGACAGTCAGACCTGCGGATGTGGTGATCTCGTCCGGGGTGCATCAGATGGTGGATTTGGTCAACCGCGCCTGTGCCAACACCTATCAGTCTGAATTCACGGCCCAATTGCCCGGCGCGCGTCGGTGGCGTGACGAACTTTGGGGGATCACCCGCGAAGCCGCCGTGATCATCTACAACACCGATCTGGTCTCTGCTGAGGACGCGCCGCGCACGCGCTTTGCGCTTTTGGATTTGATGCGGCGCTCGTCCGGCGACTTTATGGGCAAAATTGCCACCTATGACGTCGAAGCCTCAGGCCTTGGGTTCCTTTTCGCCTTTATGGACAGCCAAGAGGCCACAACTTTTGGCGGGCTTTTGGAAGGCTTCGCCCGCGTCGATGCGGTGGCAACCTGTTGTTCGGCGGAAATCATCGAAGGGGTCGACAGTGGGCGCTACAAAATCGCCTATAATGTCTTGGGCTCCTATGTCGACACCGTCCCACATGAGAATTTGGGCGTGATCTACCCCGAGGATTACACGTTGTTTTTATCACGTGCCTTTATGATCCCGAAGGGCGCACAACATGGCGCAACGGCGGGGGCGTTTTTGGATTTTCTACTCTCGCCACAGGGCCGGGCCGTGCTGTCCCAAAGCACGCTCATACACGACAGCAACAGCGATGAAACCGCAGCCAACGACAGTGCCGAGCGCTATATCCCGATCGGCCCGACCTTGCTTGTGGCGATGGACCGGCACAGGCGCGCGCGCTTTATCGAAAAATGGCGTGATACCTTCGGCGAGCATGCGGTCGAATAGCGCAGACTGTGATCACAGCGCATCGCTCACCATCAATAGCAATCAGCAAGACACCCCACCGCCAACACCGCATTATATCAAACGCAACATAAAACCCGGTGCCCGCCAAGAGCCGCCCATTATGGCGGCCTCGCGGGAAAAAATACCAACATTGTAACACATAGGGGGCTTGGCGATCCTTTGGGGGCTTTGAATGCTGCTTCGATTATGTCTCCCAAATGGCCAGTTATGGTTTCCCCAGACGGTCATCCATATAGAGAAAGTGTGTCCGGCCAGGCTCTATTTGGCTTGGATCACATCGCGTTGGGCATGGCACGAAAAGCGATAGGCTCTATTCGAGACTGACACGCTCTCCCTGCCTCCGCCTGCTGGTGATCACGCAAACCGACAGACTTAGGCAGCCGTTTTCATCATGGTTGGCCAACCAGAACAGACACATTCAGGAATGTGGACCTCCGAAAGCCAACGCTCACACAGGGCAGGATGGGTGTCGGCAGTGCGGGGCATAGCGTCCGTTGGTCCTATCTGCTCCAACGGCTGCTTTCAGGTGGCACCCCCCTATCCACGTAGTGGACCTTCGCTATGGCACTACGTTCCGCAAATTGGGCTCTGCGATAGCCTTTGCCGCGCGCTGTCCGAACGACAGCTGACGGCTTAACGCAGGATTCCACACTCTCCTGCAAACGACCCGACCTACGACGGATCGGGACCAGGACATTCGACCAGATGTTCGATGCACTTGCCCGCGCGCATCGGTGGTACGCAAAGTATGAGCGCTGGTCTTTGCTTCTGAGCTGGATGTCCATCGTTGGCGCCCCACTTACCGTCGCCGTGGGTCTCCTGCGCGAACCGATATGGCGGTTTCTCCTGCTGGTCACGATTGCCAAGGTCGGGCGCGACGTGGTTTTGACGATCGCAGTGCTCGGGATCTGTTAAACGCGGTAGCGAATGTTCGTCCCGGCTGAAACGGACATGAGAACGGACAGCGGCGGCAAAGTCCGCGATCTTCGTTTCGCGCTTGACCCTGCCACCAATGAAAGTCCGTGGCTTCACGCGGGCTCGACACTGGTGGGCTTGGTCGCGCGTCGAATGACCTGCGGTGGCTGCCCATAGGCCCGCATAAACGCGCGCCGCATGCGGTCGCGGTCGGCAAAACCCGTTTGCAGTGCGATCTGGTCGATGGAATGATGCGTGTCTTCCAGTAAAGATCGCGCGGCTTGCAGGCGCATGTGCTCGATGGCCTTGGCCGGCGACTGCCCCGTCTCGGACTGAAAAGCCCTGCTGAACTGTCGCGGCGATAGATGCGCGACGTCGGCCAGATCCTCCACCGACAAGCGGCTTGAAAGATGCCTTTGGGCGTAGGTCAGAACAGATTGCATCCTGTCTGACGTCGGTTCCAGTTCAAGCAGGGTCGAGAACTGGGACTGACCGCCGCTGCGGCGATGGTACACAACCATCTGGCGCGCCACCTGCCGCGCTGCCTCCTTGCCCAGATCCTCTTCGACAAGGGCCAGCGCCAGATCAATGCCCGCACTCATCCCCGCCGATGTCCATATTGCACCGTCGGCGATGAAGATCCGGTCTTCCTCGACCCTCACCTTGGGATACCGCTCTGCCATGGCGCGCGCATACATCCAGTGCGTTGTGGCGCGTCGTCCATCGAGCAGACCTGCCTCGGCCAGAACCAGCGCGCCGGTGCAGGGTGCCGCAATCCGGCGGGCAAATTGCGGTGCACGGCGTAATAATGTCAGAACGTCAGGGGGCGTGTCCTCGATGCTGCCGCCGACCACCAACAGGTCAAGCGGTTCAGCCGACAGGCGATCTGTGACGATCTGAAATCCGGCTGAGGTCCTTATCGGCCCGCCATCCACCGACAGCATCTGCACATCGTAGACTTTCATGCCTGCATGCTGGTTGGCCATTTCGAACACAGTCGAGACCACAAGGCTCATCGTGGAATAGCCAGGATAAAGAACGAAACCGACCTTGCGCATGCGTGCCTCCGAATGTCCTGAAATGACGTTTATATGACATTTAGGACGCGCGCCGTCAATGCTATGTCTATCTGACCGCAAGGGCGGTTTATCAGGAGACAAAGAATGACCACCAACAGCACGGTCGCGACCGACGCGACACAGATCATGCCAAGCCCGCAGATGTTTCAGTTTGAAGGTCTGTCCATCAGAATGATCCGCAGTGGTGCCGCCGATGGCATCCCGATCGTGATGACAAGCCCTTGGCCAGAGAGCGTTTACGCCTTTCGGCTGATCTGGCCCCAACTGGCCGAACTTGGCCCGCTTGTGGCGATCGACCTGCCCGGTTTCGGAATGTCGGACGCAAACCACGACGCATTGTCACCGGCCGGTATGGGCGCGTTCATCCTCAGGCTGTTGGATGCACTTGGTATCGCACGTTGCCATGCCATCGGTCCTGACGTTGGCACGACGGCCTTTCTGTTCGCCGCAGCGCAGGATCCCGAGCGTTTCGCGACGCTTTCGCTGGGCAGCGGCGGCGCAGGAATGGACCTGTTGGGCGAACAGCTGCTCGGGGTCATCGCGGCACCCCAGGACGCATTGGACGCTGGGCCGGAGGCGCTACAAATCGTAGACATGATCGGGGCGCTTGTCGCCGCGCCGACACCCCCTGACGTGATGGAAGATTATCGCCTTTCATCCGCCGATGGGCGCTTTGCGGTCGCTGCGGCCTTCGTGCGTGCCTATCCGACGGATCTGCCAAAGCTCTCCGAGATTGCGCCGCACATCGTGACGCCTGTCTTGGTTCTTTCCGGCAGGGATGATCCGCTCGTGCCGCCCTCAAATGGCGATCTTCTGCTTCGGATACTGCCGCACTGTCGGCACGAAGTCGTCGATTGCGGCCACTTCGTCTGGGAAGATGCCCCCGACGCCTACGCCCGCTTTGCTGGAGACTGGATCCGCAGCGGTGGCGCTTTGGCCTGACGGGTCAGTCTCTTGATCGTCTTGCGATTGATCCTGTGCCGGTCCGCCTCTCTAGGATCAAGGCGCACAGGACAGTTGCAAGCCGTGGCATCAGGTAAAAGGCGCGTGTGACCAGACGATCTGCTTTTGTCGAAGTGTTCAGACCTTGAAAGATATCGTGGCTCTGACCGGCCATGCCCGCCGCTCATGATCGCTATTCCATTGCAATGACGACCTTGCCCTTTGCGTGCCCGCGTTCCAGATGGGCCACGGCCTGGGGTGTCGCTGAACGGAAATATCCTGTCTATAACGGGCGTCATGATGCCCTGTTCGACCAGTGTCGTAAGTTTCTCCAGCGGCTCACCGCTCGCATGCCTATAAAGAAAAGCATAGGTGACACCGGCCTTTTTGGCGGCACGGCGGATTTTGAAGCTGATGGCTGCAAACACAGCTTTCAGCACAACATTCAGGCCCCGCGGCCTTGCGAATGCGAGCTCCGGTGGTCCCGAGATCGAGATGAGCCGCCCGCCGGGGCTTAGGACACCCACTGACGTCATCAGCGTGTCGCCATCCAACGCATTCAGACCCAGATCCCAATCGGAGAGTTCGCGTGCGAAGTCCTGCCGAGTATAGTCGATGACGACATCCGCCCCAGCGCGCGCACCATCGCGATGTTCTTGGTGCTGCAAGTCGTTGCGACATGCACGCCAAGGTGCTTTGCCAACTGGATGGCGATGGTGCCGCCACCGCCAGAGCCTGAGTGTATCAATACTTTTTGACCCGGCTGACCTGACCTGCCTCGACCAGCACCTGTCAGGCGGTCAGGCGGTCAGGCGGTCAGGCTGACCAGCGGCAGGGACGCGGCTTCAGCAATCGTGATAGTCTTGGGTGCAAACGCCAGATCGTCGCTAGGCACGCAGATGCTTTGCGCAAACGTTCCGATACAGTCATCCGATGGGCGCGCATTGACCGCGTCCCCAACGCTAAACCGCAGGACGTCTTTCCCGACCTCAGTCACGACACCCGCCATGTCATGGCCAAAGACCAAAGGCATCTTATAAGAAAGGCCCTGAACTCCCCTTTCCAGATCTTGCTGTCCAGCACATTGACGGCCGCGGCCTGAATGCGCCCCCGAACGTCACCGGCCTTGAGGGCAGGCTCTGGTCTGTCCATCTGCTCCAAAGGGACCGATGTGCCGTAGGATTTGATTGCAAAGGCTTTCATGTGACATGCCCTTTTGAAGATCCATTGGGGTCCGCCGGGCATCAGGCGTCGGCGTCGAGCCATGCGCGCGTGCTGTTCAGGATTTCCGCCGACAGGTCCGCGTCGGCACTGGCCCTCGCCAGAATCATGGCGCCGACCATCGCCGCAAGCTGACCAATCGCGGCCTGCCGCGTCTGGGCGGTGCCCGGACACTCCAGAGCGGCTTCAACCGTTGCGATCTGGGTCTCGATTCCCTGTGTCATCGCGATGCGGGCATCGCCATCCTGACGTCCGGATTCAACGGCGAGCGCGGCCATCGGACAGCCTGACCCGGGATTGGCACGATGCGCCTCCGAGAGATAGTTTGCCCGGAAGTCCCTCAGGCTGCGGTCCGTATCGACATTGTCGTCAAAGGCTTGCGCGACACTATGGGCGAACAGATCGTCCTTGGATGCAAAGTGGCCGTAGAACCCGCCATGGGTCAGACCCGCGGCTTTCATCACCTCTGCGACGCTGACGGCATCGAACCCTTTCGACCGGAAAAGCTGGCTTGCCTCTTTCAGGATATGCGCCCGGTTCTGGGCCATTTTTTCGCGACTGACTTTCATGGGTACGACTCTCGAATTTTGCCATTGACCTTATGATGATGATTATCATATATGCAAGTAATATGATAGCCATCATGTAAAAATCAAAAGGATCTGTATCCCATGACCAATAATACCCCGACAGTTCTCATCACTGGTGCCTCCTCTGGCATCGGCGCTGCCTATGCCGCCCGATTTGCCGCGCGGGGACACGACCTTGTCTTGGTGGCGCGCAATACCGCCCGGCTTGAGGCGCTCGCCAGCGACCTGCGCAAGGACCATGACGTAGAGGTAGAGGTCCTTACCGCCGATCTGGCCGACGCCGTTGACCTGACGCAGGTGGCCGACAAGCTTGCGCAAGATGCGCGCATCGGTGTTCTCGTCAACAATGCGGGATCGTCCGTTGCGGGACAGTTTGCCAGTCAGTCGCCGCAGGATGTGGCGCAGATGATCGCGCTGAATGTGACCGCAGTGGCACGGCTGGCCCAGGTTGCCGCGCACCGCTTTGCCCAGTCTGGTAGCGGCGCCATCGTCAATATCGGCTCTGTTATCGCGCTGATCCCGGAGCTTCAGCAAACTGCGTACGGCGCCACCAAGGCGTTTGTCTTGACCTTGTCGCAGGGCATGTCAATCGAACTCAAAGACAGCGGCGTCTATGTGCAGGCCGTCTTGCCAGCTGCCACCTCGACCGATTTCTGGGAGCGCTCGGGTGCGGATGTCAACAACTTGCCACCGATGATGACTGTGGACGTACTGGTGGATGCGGCAATGGCCGGTTTCGACATGAAAGAGACGATCACCATTCCCGTGCTGCCGGATGCCCAGTTGTGGGAGGCCTATCAGGGCGCGCGCCACGCGATGCTGCCGCACTTTGGCGGTGTGGATGCGGCCCCGCGATATCTGTCCGACACTGCTGCGGGCTAAACAACAGCTTTCGCGCGCGGAGCGCCCCAGTACGGG